>ENA-ORNO01000002-ORNO01000002.1-human-gut-metagenome-genome-assembly--contig:-NODE-2-length-263609-cov-5.334512_pt1 | contig 263609 bp, 244 predicted proteins | sample MGYA00242117_ERZ509026 | MGnify/ENA primary metagenome ERZ509026 (study PRJEB26280, sample SAMEA2338710) | human gut metagenome | biome: human gut; feature: human-associated habitat; material: faeces... | reverse complement strand
TTGAAACCATTAAATGATACAAAGCACCCTGCGCCCGCACGGTGCTTTTTTCATGCTTTGGAAAGGGGAAAACATGAAATTCGATAGGGAAAATCGGGTTCAGCAGATCAGGGATTGCGGCCGATCCATTATGGATAAGGCCGAAACCATCTATGGCGATTACGAATGCCCGGCAGATTTGCAGATCATTATCAAGGTGAAAATAAACGAAATTCCTGATGGATTTGAAGGCGTTGACGCAGGCCCAGACTCAAGAAAAGCTTTTGCTGATGTTTTAAAATCTTCAAAGACAATTCTTATGAACGGCCCTGTAGGTGCATTTGAAAATCCTAAGTTTGCAGAAGGTACAAAGGCTGTGTTAGAAGCTATTGTTGAAGCTACAAAAGCCGGTGCAACTTCTGTAATCGGTGGCGGCGACTCTGTTTCTGCTGCAAAGAAATTTTTCAAGGCAGAAGACTTCACTCACGTTTCAACAGGCGGCGGAGCTTCCTTAGAATTTATCGAAGGAAAAGTTCTTCCGGGTGTTGCTGCGCTGGACGATAAGTAAAACTATTATGAAAATGGGGCGGATTGCAGAACGCAATCCGCCCCATTTTTTTATTAAATCGGTATTAACACATTACTATCCATAATAGTTTTCTTGTTTGACGCCCAAGAAAAATGGCAATTATGGAGAAAAATATATCGTATAAGATTTGTATACCACTTTGCGAAATAATCCAACTTGTGACTAAATCCATCGGTGCTTGTCTTAGTGTTGCGATAAAGAACATATATAAAATTCCAAGAACATGGATTGTTAAAACTCCGATTACAGAAATGAGGAAAACTCTTAAGAAATCAGTCTTTCCCTTAAGCAAAGTCCCTGCAAAAAATATTGCCGGAAGAAATGCCAGTATATAGCCAAATCCGTATTCAAATAAATATCTAACGCCGCCTCCTAGGGCAAATATCGGGAAAAATAACCCGAGAATTATGTACATTAAAATTGAAAGAATGCCGAATTTACGCCCCAGAAGCGCAACAATGAAAAACACCATAGGGATTTGCGGGATATATTTATAGCTCTTTATAAAATGATGCAGTATCTCGTAATCATTTACATCCTGAGCCAGAAATGAAAAAGTATCAAGCGGGAAATAAGGATGTTTAATTGTTACTTGCGTAAAAGTTGCTACAATGATAAACAAAACAGAAAGACAGGTTAATATCAGCGTTCCGAGAGTTATTTTTATCGGTTCACCTTTATATTTAAAACTATCTATCTGCTTTTCTATTCGTTTGCTCATTTTTATACCATTTGGGCGGGCTTCATCCCGCTATACTACTAAATTTTCTTTACTATTCAAGGAAGCCCTTTGTAACTAAACCCTAATTTTAATTAGTTTTTTTAAATTGTCAATATTTTCTAAATACTTATTTTTGAATTTGTCGTAAAAAATATTTTCAGTCCACATAATCAGTGCATCCTCATTGTTATCCTGATAATATCCCTTTCTGGTGCCGAGTGACTGGAAACCGTACTTTTCATAAAGCTTTATAGCTGGCATATTTGAAACTCTCACCTCAAGAGTAAGATATTTTACTCCGTCAGCGTAACAGTCTTCTATAATCTTGTGTATAATAGCTTCGCCTATATGGTTGCGCAAAAATTCTTTTTTTACAGCTATTGTAGTAATATGTCCCTCATCAATAATATGCCATGTTCCGGCATATCCAACGAGTTTTCCGTCAGAAGTTTTTGCTGTGTAGTACTTTGCTAGATTATTTGACATCTCATCATAGAAAGATGATTTTGCCCAGTGGTGCTTGCCGTAAGCCTCTTCCTCGATCTCAACAACACCTTCTATATCATCTTTTGTCATTTTATCAATATAAATTTCTGATAATTTTACTATGGACATAGGCTTTCCCAATCAATATCATCTTCGGTTTCTTCACCAGGTTCTACAATATGGTCGCCGTCTTCAAGCATGAGCATTAAAGACAACCTTAGCTGTTTTTTGTAATTTTCAAGGGCTTTTTCTCGTGTTTTAGCGCAGAATGCAAAACTCGGAATTTCTTTGATTTCAATATAATGATAAGGATTTCCGTTAAAATCCAAATCAGTTCCCTCAATAAGAGTCCAATCAAGGTTCATGTAATAATCTAAGTCTTTTGTATTAGTCATCTAAAGACCTTTCACTAAGAGGCTGTTTAATCATAATCCCTTCTCCGCCTATAACATCAGCCTGTCTGCCGTTGATATACAAATATACAGGCTGGCTTGTATTTGCTTTTGCAGTCTTAATGACCTGCCGTACTCTTGTATAAGTACTTTCTGCTCCGCCGCCGCCTTCAAAGGCAGAAGACAGGTCTATCATAATATTCCCGTCGCCTTCTCTAACCGAAAGTATTTTTGTACCCAGCGGAATTTCGGAGGTAAAACCTTTTGATTTTTCCCATTTTGTAGGACCTGCAATAAGTTCTTTTATTGCATATGCAAAACAAGACTTTTCAACAGAAGTATCGCATTTTCTATTAACAGAGCGAATATTTCCGTTTGAATCTGCAACATATATTTTTACTGTTTTGTAACTATGTTCTTTTGCTGGTTCATCATCTGTGGGAGAAGGCACTTCTTCTGATATTTGAGGAAGTTCTTCTATGGGCGGCTGCTCATCGTGATGCGGAAGAGTCATATGGATACCTTCTGCGCTGAAAAATGAGAAATATACATACGCAACTGATATTACTATAAGTACGAATAAACCCAGTTTTTGAGAAAAATTCATGGCTTAATCTCCTTTTACAATTATTTTACCATCAATTTTAACTTTATTGTCAACAATATTTACATTCTCAACATTTGCATCGCATTCTTTTGATTCCAATCTTGCAAGTGTGAATTCAAGAGGGTTTAAAAGATTTAGCATATTTGCAACTTTATTGAGCGAAATATTTCCGTAAGCACTATTCAATTTAACATTTGCAGCTCTGATTTTACCGTTTTTAACATTGAAACCTGAGGACGCAACGAAAACTTTATTCTTTGGTGACGGCGCAATAGGGAAATTGTATTCGGTTAAGATATAAAGCTGATTATTCATAATTTTTGTGCTGACGCCTTTTACCTCAAACATTGGATAAGCAATATTATTAATATTATCAAGTACAGCTTTATAATTGCTGTGTTTGAGAGCTGTATTCATGCTTTCATCTGATAACATCATTTCATACTGGAATTTCATATCTGATTTAAATTCAACAGGATCCTTTGTATAGTCAACATAATTATAGTCAGTCAAAGATTTAAGGTGTACATAAGGAATTGTTATCCCTTCAGAAACAATGTCTGTGCCGGTAATTTCAAGATTTTTGAATATACCCTTTTTCATGCTTGATACAGTGTAGCCGTCAAACTTAACTTTATATTTTCCGCCTGTTTCTTTCTTTAACGATGACTTAATAATATGTTCGGCCATGCTTTCTGCAATCGGGTTCATAATAGCAAAATGTCTATGATTTTGCAGATAATCTTTTGAGTATTTATCTGCAGCAAACCCTGTATTCACGGCAAATAACATTAAAATAAAAACTAATAAAATCTTTTTCATAATCCATATCCTTATTCTGTTAATTTGTGCCGGCATGTGAGAATATTAATTGTTCTCTCCGCCTTCTGCAACTCCCCTGTAAAATTCGTTAGTAATAAGCTGGGAGTATTTTTTCTTTTCACTGATAGAAAATGCAAGCTTTTCAGAGCCGTCTGAAGTTGTAACGCTTGCTACAACTCCGGCAACATCTTTGAATGGCAGTTTTGTAACGTGCGCTTCAAATTTTGCATAAGGCACATCTTTTCCGTAAACTTTCATTGTTCCGCGGTCTGTAATTTTTATATCCTGTACAGTTACGGCCTGATATTTGAATTTGTCTGCAAGGTCATTGAGTTTCTTATCAACTTTATCGCTCTTAATATCATTTTGCGTCAACAAAGGTTTTTTGCCTGAATCTACAATTACCATTTTTTGTCCGGATGCTTTATGCTCGGCAATTACAGCCTTATAGCCTACAAGGTTTACAGAATTATCAATCTGAAATTCTTCGTTTAGACCTGAAAAGTTTCCGATTTTTTTCGCACCTTCAAGAGCATGCTCCTGAATAAAATTTCCTACACTGACCTTGACTGCTTCAACATATTTCTGGCCGCCGATAGCGTTAAATCCAATAATAGCGAGTACTAATAAAAATGCGTTAAAAATAATCTTTATTAATCTAAACATTACTTGCACCTATTCTAAATATTATGTACAATTATAACTATGACAAAACCTGAAATCAATCTAATAAATACTACAGACATCAATATGGACGACTTGACTCCTGCAATGAAGCATTTTTTAGAAGTCAAGCGTGAACATCCTGAGTGTCTTATGCTCTACCGCATGGGCGATTTTTATGAAACATTTTTTGAAGATGCGGTTACATTATCACGAGAACTAGAATTAACTCTCACCGGCCGGGAATGCGGCAAGCTTGGAAGAATACCGCTGGCAGGTATTCCAGTCAAAGCATTAGACGGGTATCTTGAAAAACTTGTTGCTAAAGATATCAAAGTCGCTATATGCGAACAGCTAGAAGATCCAAAACTCGCTAAAGGCATTGTAAAACGCGGAGTTGTAAGAATTATCACTGCAGGGACTCTTATTGAAAGCAATTTCTTGAACCAGAATAGCAACAATTATATGTGTGCAGTGTTTTCTGATAAATCAAAGAATGAAAAATGGGGCTTTGCTTATACTGATATTTCGACAGGAGAGTTTAAAGCAACACAGCTTGATTATCAAACTCTTTTAACTGAGCTCGTGAGAATACAGCCAGCTGAAATAGTTGCTCCTGCCAAGAAAATGCAGCTGCAGCCTTTCCAGATTGTTCCGGAAGAAACTATAGATTTACCGGATGAGATTGTACAGAATTATAATTGTTCAAAAGTTCCGGCTAAGGTCTTTGAAGAAAATTTTGCTAAAGAAAATCTCAAGCAGGTACTTAAAATTGGTGATTTAGATGCTATTGGATATAACTCCTGTACTCTTGGTTTCAGAGCTGCGGCAGGGGTTCTGGCATATATCTGGGAGAACCTCAAAGAAGGGTTCCCTAAATTTGAAAGAATTGAAACGTATGAACTTTCAGAGTATATGGCAATTGATGCCGGAACAAGAAAAAATCTTGAGCTTACAGAAACTTTGAGAGAAAAGAACAAGTATGGCTCGCTTCTATGGGCTATAGACAAAACTTCAACAAATATGGGGGCCAGACTTCTGAAATCCTGGATTTGTCAGCCGTTAAAAGACTTAAAAAGAATTATAAAACGTCAGGAAGTGGTAAAAAGTATTGTGGATAATTCTACTGAACGTTATGATCTTCAAAGACAGCTGAAAAATATTTATGATATTCAGCGGTTGTCTACGAAATTAAGCAACAGCACAGGACTCCCGCGTGACTTTTTAAGCCTTAAAATATCTTTAATGTCGCTTCCGGAAATCGTCGAAACGGCTAAATCTATTGGTTTAACCACTTTTGAACCAATTGAAGGCGAACTTGATAAATTAAAAGAATATGCTGATATTATTGAACAAACGATTAATGATAATGCGCCTATAGCAATTAAGGAAGGCGGGATAATTAAGGCTGGTGTAAGCTCTGATTTAGATTATCTTAGAGATTTAATGTATAATGGCGAAAGCTGGCTTAAAGATTTTGAACAGAGAGAAAAAGACCGTACCGGTATTCCGACTTTGAAAGTCGGGTATAATAAAGTTTTTGGCTACTTTATTGAGGTGACAAATACAAATCTCGGCAAAGTTCCGGCTGATTATATTAGAAAACAGACGTTAACAGGCGCAGAAAGATTTATTACAGATGAGCTAAAAAAACATGAGGACGAAGTTCTAACAGCTCAGGTTAAAGCATTTGAGTTAGAGTATAAACTCTTTTGTAATTTCAGAGATTATTCAAAAGAATTTGTGAGTCTGATTAGAGAAACAGCTGAATGTATTGCAAAACTGGATGTCTTTACTTCATTTGCTTCTGTTGCAGTTGAGCATAATTATGTTTGTCCGGTAATGAATGAAAGCGGTGATTTTTTCGTTAAGAATGGACGTCATCCTGTACTGGAGCAAATACTTCCTCTAGGTAATTATGTTGCAAATGATATTGAGCTTTCTAGTACGGACAGAAGCAAGACTCAGTTTATGATATTGACCGGGCCAAATATGGCCGGTAAATCAACTTATATGAGGCAAAATGCTTTAATAGCTATACTTGCTCAAATAGGTTCTTTTATTCCTGCTGATTACGCAGAGATTGGTATCGTAGACAAAATATTCACACGTGTAGGTGCAAGTGACGATTTGACATTGGGTAAATCTACATTTATGGTTGAAATGACAGAAACAGCTTGCATTTTGAACAGTGCGACAGACAAGAGCCTTATTTTGATTGATGAAATCGGACGCGGAACAAGCACATATGACGGGGTTGCTATTGCATGGGCTGTTGCGGAATACATTGCAAATCAGATTGGTGCAAGATGCATTTTTGCTACACATTACCATGAGCTAAATGTAATGACAAAAACATTCCCGCAGATTAAGAACTATAGAATTACTGTTAGTGAAGAAAATGGTGAAATAGAGTTTTTAAGAAAAATTGTACAGGGCGGAGCAAGCAAGAGCTATGGTATTCAGGTAGCTAAAATGGCAGGGCTTCCTAATACTGTAATTAAGCGCTCTGAAGAATTGATGAGCAAGATGCAGAGAGATTTTTCAAAAAATCTTGCAGGACGTAAAAGAAGTTCAGAATTAGAAATTGAAGCACCGCAGTTGAATCTGTTTCAGTAGATATTTGATTAAGCAGGGTAATTACACCAAATAACCCATTTCTCTTGCTTTTATATATGTTATTATCTTATTAGGATATATAGAAGCAGAGAGGGAATTATGCAAGTTTCAAAACGGCTGGTTGTAAGAAAAGAAATTCCTATGGATAATTCAAGAGATTTGATTAGCTCCATGGATGTTGCTATGGCTGAATATTATTGTAAAAATAATAATTACGATAGAGGGTTGGAAATTTACAGGGAGGCAATATCTTCTATTACAGATGAGGCTGAAAGAAATTGTGTTATCAACCAGTACATTAATCAGGCAATTAACTATGCTCAGAAGCTTAATCTTGATAAAAAATATATTGAGGCAATCGAACAGTACAGAAATATTATGAAGTATTCGGGATTTCCGATTAACATATATAAAAACATTGGTCTTTGTATGAAGTCAATCGGTAATGCAGATTTGGCTATAAAATTCCTGAAACGTTTTGAAGAAATTTCTCCTGATAAAGAAGATGTTTATGTTTATTTAGCTGACCTTACATACACAGATATCAAAGATAACAGAAAGGCTATTGAGTACTACGAAAAAGCGCTTGAAAAAAATCCGAACAATTTCTCTATATACAATATGCTCGGACACTTGTATTCAACCTGCTATCAAGACAAGTATAAAGATAAACAAATTGAATATCTTACAAAGGCTTATGAACTTGCACCTAATAACAGAATTGTTGTTAAGAACCTTGCTTACGTTCTCGGTAAGTTTGACGAGGTTCAGAAAGCTGATGAATTTTATGCAAAGCTTATGTATCTAAGCCCGACTCATTCAGATTTACACGCTTATGGTGCATATCTTGTAAGACACCAGCGTTTTGCAGAAGGTTTTAAATTCCTCCAGCATAGATTCCAGAAAGAAGATTTGAATAATGTTGCCTTCCCTCAACTTCTTACTACAAAGAAGAAAAAGTGGAATATAAAATTTGATATCAAGGATAAACGTATTCTGGTTCACTTCGAACAAGGGTTTGGTGACTCAATAATGTTTGTAAGATTTATTGATGAACTTAAAAAAATGTGTAAAGAAGTTTCTCTTGTAGTACAGAGGCAGCTTGTAGATTTGTTTAAGGATTCAAAACTCGGGGTTGAGATTTATACAGAAGAGCAAATTCCGAGTATAAACTATGATTACTGGATTCCTATGATGGATCTGCCAATTGTATGTGAAACAAAACCTAGTACCATTCCAAAGGCAGGAGGGTATCTTAAGGTGCCTAAAGCCAAGATTAATGCTTATAAAAAACAGTATATTAATGACAATGATAAAATTAAGATTGGTATTTGCTATGAAGGTACACTCGCATCCAAAGAAACGGACAGAGATATTCCGCTGTCATATCTGTACCCTTTGATGAAACTTCCTGATGTAGAAGTTTACAGTTTTCAGGTAGATGACCTTACAAACCAGATGGATAGAGTTCCGCCTGATGCAAATCTGATTAGATTAGGCAGAACATTTAAGAACTGGGAAGATACTGCCTGTGCTATGAATTGCATGGACTTTATGGTATCAACCGATAACGGTGTTATGAACCTTGCAGGTGCCCTTGGTATTAAAACATTCGGCCTGTTCAATAGAATTGTTGAATGGAGATGGTTTAAGGTCGAAGGCGAAGATATTGCCTGGTATAAGAGTATCAAACCGTTCCAGTGCCCTACTTCCGGTGAGTGGGAAACTCCTGTCAGCAAGGTTATGGAAGAGATTGATAAAATCCGGTGTAAGAAAATTGCTGATAAGATAAAAGGCAAAGGTTTAAAGGGATAGTCAGGCAGGTAAACTACAAAAAAAATGCTTGTGCATTCTTGACAAGCATTAAATAAACACGAGGATATTAAGAGAGAGTATAAATCTTTTTTCAAGCGTTGCAGTCTAACGTCTTAACTGTTTTGCTTTTTGGATCTTACATCTGGTCTACATATATATAAAGTCATTTTGTTTTTAAAAATTGCCTTTTTTGTTAAGACTTTTTACTGAACAATAGAAATAATTTTTGGATGAAGGTTAAATCCTGAAAAGAAGTGCCTTTTGGAGTTTTATCTTTTTTATTCATTGAGCCGGTTGTAAACTCTTTATTCTTAAGAGCTTCTTTCAAGTATTTGATATCAAACTTTTGTTCCATAGGATTTGATTTCTTCGCAATATCAATAGCAAATCGGGTTTGAGCGTTTTCTGCTAATTTTTCCACATCTCTTTGTGAAAAATGTTTTTTCAAGAGCTCGTCTGCGAACTTTTCAATTTCTCTTTCATTCTTATTATTAAGTAAACCTTTCTTTGCAGCCTCGCAATCTTTCAAATGCCATTTTAGTGAAGCAATGATTTCTTTTCTTGTTGGAAGTTCTACTTCAAACAGGTTTCCAAATCTGCTAAGTGCTGCTAAATCAAGGTTGCCTGATTTCGGGTCAGCATTTGTTGTGCCGACAATTTTAACATTTTTAAATTCTTTTATTGAATCAAGCCCATTAAGAAATGCAGTTCTATTCTCCAGTACGTAAGATTGATTGGAACCAGATTTCTCCATTGGAATAAGCATAGAATCTATTTCGTTAAAAGCAACTAAGAATTTTTTATTTGGTTCAGCTTTTGCTTTTGCTGCAATATCGGAAAATACCTGATTAATGTTTTTAGAAGCCTGACCAACATAAGGAGAAGCTATTTTCGGGAAATCAACTTCTGCGTATTGAGCTCCGAGTTCATTTGCCATTAATTTAGCGCTGAATGTTTTACCTGTTCCGGATGGGCCATGGAAAAGTACACATTGTTCGGCTGATTTTGAACCGGCATATTTTGCCACTTTTTCATCCATTCCTGTACGTTCTTTAACCATTTTGATGAAATCTCTTGCTTTAGGGTTAACGCTGTCGCTTGAAAGCTCCGGCACTGAATCTTTTGCAATCTCTTTAAATTTCAATACAGATTTATCCTTTAGGCTGTCAAGCTTGCCTGCAGCCTGTGCTTTTGAAAATTTTAGAGCAAGAAATGCAATTATTGCTGAGCTGATAAATCCTGCTGCAATACCAAATTGAGCAATAGTATTGGCTTTTCCCCATCTGTCACGGCTTTTTTCACGCTTACTGGCTTTTTGTTGTTCTGCCTGCTGCATAAGAAAAATGTCGTTCATTACATTTTCTTCCGACATTGGCGGGGTATATCTGTTATTATAACTTACCGGTGCTGCTGCAGCTTTAAAACCTGTATTATTAATCTGTAATGACATTTTTAACCTTTCTACACTTTCAAATCTGATAATAATTTTGCAAATTCTGCATCAGTGAAATTCATTTCATGCTGTTTGTTTCGGATTGTATTAACTATATCAATTACATCAACTTTTCTGTCCTGTCCTTTTATTGAAGCAGCAGTTGCGTCATATATTGCATCTAACGTTCTAAATGATGTATTGTGTTCTTTCTTTGATAAAAATTCTGCTATTGCCTTGAGCTCTGCTGAATCTGTCTTTAATTTATCGCTTACAAGAGAAGAATCTTTGTAATGGAATTTGACAGAATTTATAATCTGTTCTTTTGTCGGCAAATCAACAAGAACTTTTTCGCTGAACCTATCGAGCATTGGTCTGTCTAATTTTTTACCGCCAAGAGCAATACCTTTTTCGACATCAATAGGAAGGTTTGTAGCTCCTATTGTAATTATGTTGTCACGCTTTCCGAGTTTTTCAGTGAAACATTTCTTGAATTCATTCAACATATCATTTGAATGTTTTGCACTCAGGCTGTTATCTACCATCATAACAGAATCAATCTCGTCTATAAATACAAAGAATTTCTTTGACGGATTATTGTCAGCTTCTTTACAAATCATATCAACAGCTTTGTTTAAGTTACGTTCACTTACACTCTGGTATTCAGAACCAAGGCTTGTAACATCAAGTGACGCAAACTTCGAGTCAGGAAATTCTTTTGCCAATGCTTTGGCAAAAGTTGTTTTACCTGTACCAGGAGGGCCATACATTAAAACAGATTTTGTAGGTTTACCGCCTCTGTTTTTAAGAACAGTAGGATTTTCTACGCTGTTTTTAAAGCTTGCGGTGAATTTTTTTAAACTATCGGGAAGTGCTAAATCATCAAGCTTTGAGGACTTACCTAAATCTGACCAAATCTCCTTTAATTCACTCGTCTTTTTACCCATCCCGCTTCCGTTTCTAAGCATTACAAAGACAGAAGCAATTATGGCTAAAAGAGCTCCAGCCTGAAGACCTGTCATGATATTTTGTTTCCTTTTCGCGTTTTTTTGTTCTTTCTGCTGCTTTTTTATAAATACATCATAATCATTATCAGCAGGTATAATGCCGGCAGCTTTAAAGTTTATGTTTCTTTTTGAAGGAATAATAGAGATATTTCCTACCGGATTAATTTCGCTCATACGAACTCCTAACACTAGTACTTCTAACATGTATAAAACCGGACATTGGAAAAAATTGCGCCGTTTGTAAAGAATTGTAAAAATTTCTATAATATTGCTAAAGTTTTACTGAAAAGTGCCGATAACAATAATATAAAAGGGACAATAAAGGAAAGAAAAATGGGATTAGCCTGCTCAAATATTAGACTATTAACATTAACCGCCCGCAAAGCCGATTGCGAGTACGGTATTTCCATTGACTCTATGAGAAAGATGGCTCTCACAAGAGAACAGAGTGCTTTATCTCAAGAATATTACAGTAAGTTACAGTCAAAAACAATTTCTTATTATAATAACGGACAGTATAATAAAATTAATTATAACTATTTAATGGGATATGGTGCAAATTATACAGCTATTACTGCCGGAACAAAACCATTGAAATCTGAAAATTCAATGATTTTGACCGATTACAAAGGACAGGTTGTTATGAGTGAAGCTTATGCAAATGCCATAACAGCTGTACTTGGTTCTTCTGCAATGGATTCGCAAGGCAGAGGTGGTACATTCTCTACAGAAAAAATCCCTGAAATTCTGGCAGAGTTAATTCCAGGTTATTCTGCAGAACAATTTAAGGCTGTTATGGACGGTGATGGAATAGAAACAAGCTATGAAGCCAACGGAGTACAAACAATAACAGGTGAGGAAACAGGTACTTCAACTACTGTTAATAACTCTGAAACCAGTACAAATATACTTCAGAGCATAATTGATTTTTATGAACCGATATTCAAAGCTGCTGCGGCAAACGGCTGGACTACAGAATATAACAATGAAATGAAAACTAACGACGACTATGTTAGTGATGCTATTGTCAGTGGTTCTTTCCAGCTTGCAACAGTAAATGAAGATGGAAACTATGATCCTGATACTTCTTTGACTTACTTTGTAACAGCTGGACTCGTTGAATCAAGAACAGATTCTGATGTTAGAGAAGAAATTACTGCATGGTACAATGCTGAAAAAGAAAGAATTACTGAAAAAGAAAACTTTATTGATATTGATATGGATAATCTTTCTACGGAACTCGAATCAATTAATACAGAAATTCAATCAATCAAATCTCTGATTGATGATGCAATAAGTTCTGTATTTGATTGGGGCTCTGGTTAAGCGTAAATAAAATAGAAGCGGGTTTTCAATTTGAAACCCCGCTTCTATTTTTTATTAATCTTTTTTTACCGTACTTTTAATGTGCAGTTCTCGCATTTGCTGTAAAGAAGCCTCACCCGGTGCATCGCTCATTAAGTCTTTAGCGCTTGCATTCTTAGGGAATGCAATAACATCACGGATAGAGTCTGTTCTGCAAAGCAGTGCAACCAATCTGTCCAAACCGATTGCTAGACCTGCATGAGGCGGTGTACCATATTGAAGAGCATTAACCATAAATCCAAATTTTTCAGTTGCTTCTTCTTCGGTTAAACCTAATGCCTTAAAAATTTTCTTCTGAACTTCTGATGAGTGTATTCTGACAGAACCGCCCCCGAGCTCAGTACCATTGTAAACGATATCATAAGCTATTGACTTAACATTGCCTAAATCTCCGCTGTCAAGTTTGTCTAAGTCTTCTAAATTAGGAGATGTGAACGGGTGGTGCATTGCCATAAATCTGCCTTCCTCGTCAGACCATTCAAACATAGGGAAGTCTACAACCCAGAGAAGATTATGTTTACTTTCGTCAATTAAGTTCAAGGAACGACCGAAATGCAGTCTTAATCTGCCCATAATATCATAAACCAGTTTAGGTTTATCAGCAACGAAGAAGATAATATCTCCTGCCTGAGCACCAGCTCTTTCCTGTATAGCTTTTGCCTGTTCTTCAGTAACAAATTTCAATACAGGTGATTTAGCAGTTCCATCTTCATTATAAATAATATTTGCAAGCGCTTTTGCCCCGAAAGATACAGCAAGCTTGGTAATATCATCAATATCTTTTCTGGAATACTTAGCACCGCCTGGAATTCTAATACCTCTTACAATTCCGCCGTTTTGTAATGTATTCTTAACGATTTCAAAATTCGATTCCAGAATAATATCGCCGATATCAAATAATTCAAGCCCGAATCTTGTATCAGGTTTGTCTGAACCATATCTATCCATTGCTTCCTGCCAAGGCATTTGAATGAAAGGTGGTTTGATTTCTACTCCGGCTGCCTTAAATGCATCCACAAGCAGACCTTCTACAATCTTGATTACGTCCTGTTGTTCAACAAAAGACATTTCCATATCTATTTGTGTAAATTCAGGCTGTCTGTCTGCTCTTAAGTCTTCATCACGGAAACATTTTGCAATCTGGTAATATTTTTCAATACCGCCAACCATAAGCAATTGCTTGAATATCTGCGGTGATTGCGGAAGTGCAAAGAATTTGCCGGGCTGTACGCGTGAAGGAACCAGATAATCTCTTGCGCCTTCCGGTGTAGTTTTAATCAAAATAGGAGTTTCTACTTCCAAAAACTCTTGGTTGTTTAAATAATTTCTTACTGCCTGAACTATGTTGTGTCTTGTTTTCAGGTTATTAAGCATTTTTTCGTTTCTGATATCAAGGTATCTGTATTTAAGTCTAATATCTTCTGAAACATTATCATCGCCGAGAATAAACGGAAGAACTTTTGATTCAGCCAGAATTTCAACAGATTCAGGATACATTTCAACCTGACCTGTAGGATATTTTTCGTTATATGTTTCTTCTGGACGCTTAGTAACTTTACCTTTAACCATAATAACGTATTCACTTCTGACTTTTTCAAAAGCTTTATGTACATCAGGGTTAATTTGCGGATTAGCTACAAGCTGAAAAAAACCGCTTCTATCTCTTAATTCTATAAATAAAATCCCGCCAAGATCTCTAACTGTTGATACCCAGCCGGATAAGGTTACTTCTTCATTTAAATTGCTAAGATTTAATTCGCCGCAATTATTTGATTTCATTCTGGTTTTCAATTTATTCATCTCCCTATTAATATTCTTTTTGCCCTAAAATCGTAACAAAAACAGGGGTAAATTACAAGAGGTATTAGTATTTATAACAATTGATGTCGTGGTCATTGACAACACCGATTGCCTGAAGGTAGGAATATATAATTACAGAACCTGTATATTTCATTCCCCGTTTTTTTAAATCCTTTGAAACCATATCAGACAACTCTGTTTTAACAGGTATTTCGCCTGTTGTGTTTTTTATTACTTTATTATCCGTAAAACCCCAGATGTAATTTGAAAAACTTCCAAACTCTTTTTGTATTTCAATAAAGATTTTAGCATTGTTAATAGCTGCAGTGATTTTACCTCTGCTTCTTATAATATCTTTATTTTCTAAGAGTGCGTTAATCTTTTCTTCATCGTATTCAGAAACTTTTGTTACATCAAAATTATCAAAAGCTTTTCTAAAAGCTTCGCGTTTTTTCAGAACCGTAATCCATGAAAGTCCTGCTTGAAATCCTTCCAGAATAAGAAGCTCAAACAAATCTCTGTCATTGTGGTTTGGCACTCCCCATTCTTCATCATGGTATTTAACATAAATTTCAGACTTTTCATCAACCCACAAACATCTTTTCATATTATCTCCTAGCTTTGTTTGTTTTTAGTTATAATAAGCAATACTCCTGATAAAATCAATATTATTCCAAGAGTAATTCTTAAGGTTAAATGTTCATTAAAGAATAAAATTCCAAAGAAAATAGCAGTAAGGGGTTCTAAAGCGCCGAGAATAGCTGTAGTTGTTGAGCCGATAAGCTTAATAGCGATAGTAATCGTTTCAAGAGATATAATTGTTGGAAATATGGAAAGACAGATAACGCACAGCCACATAAACGGGCTTTGAGGAATTTGCAGCAGTGTGCAGAAATTAAGGTTATAGATGTAAACAATAAGCCCGAAAAGCATGACATAAAAACTTAGTTTAGGTGCACGTATGCTTTTAATAACCTTATTTTTTTTAACGCAAATAATATAAAATGCATATAAAAATGCTGAAGCAATAACAAGAGCAATGCCGTGCAGATTGAGGGAAGTACCTGGTTTCCCGTTATAAAGAAGGAGGATACCGCAGGAAGTCAACCCGATTGCAGCAGCAATTATGCCGGTCAATTTTTCTTTGTAAAATATTGCCATCATAACCGCAACAAGAACCGGATAGATAAAGAGAATTGTACATGCAATACCTGCTTCAATGTAATTAAAAGCTTCAAATAGCGTGAGGGATGATAATGAAAACATTAACCCGAGCAGAAAAACAGGAATTATTTCGTTTTTAGCAAGATTTAATGAAATTCTTTTAAAGCAGACAAGCCATACTCCGTATAGAATTACAGCAATTGAGTACCTAAAAAATAGTACAGAATTAACTCCCATCCCTCTGGAATATAGTGGAAGCGCAAATAATGGATTAGTTCCATAGCTGGCTGCTGCAATCACACCGTTTATAGTTCCTATTATACGTCTTTTACTCAAAACCTTTTTCCTCGAAAATGAGATTATCCTAAAGAAATTAAAAAATCAATTCTTTAGAAGGTTGAAATAAAATTGAAATAAGCTATAATATATATACTAAATATATCTTTAAGTAATTATATATGTGAGGTGCTATGTCTACAATATCAAACCAACAATTAATGGAACGCCAACCGATAAATTATCAAAGCTATTATCAATTTAATTCAAGATTAACGACTTTAAATGAATCAAAAAGCGAAGAATTGGAGTCTAAAAATAACAGTATTACTAAGAATCTCAGTGAACAAATAGATTACCATGAATATATTGAGTATTGTTCAAAAAATGCAGTGGCTTCTGACTTAAATTACGGCAAGACAGTGGTTCAAAAGAGTGATACATGTGGAACAGTACAACCACTCCATATTGGTCGTGCAATGAGTACTTATGCCAAAGCAGATACATTAATTTATCAAGGTAAGATTGATAGCGAAGCGTAAAAAGAAAAAGTCATAAACTGGAGATGGCGGGAGTCGAACCCGCGTCCATCGTGGATAAAAACGAACATCTACGAGTGTAGTAACTTATTATCTTGGCTTAATACGGAAAGTTACGAAACCTGAACTAAGCCTCAGACTTTTTACGGAAGTCTAACCTCCAATGGTTAAACTTGATACGCATACCATCATTTGCGTACTGCATCTTGCATAATGTCATCCTAAGCAACGGCAAGCTGGTCACTTAGAAGGTCCCTAACTGCAATTAGGCAGCGAGTCTAGCTCTTGAAGGGAATGCAATAACGTTGTCGTTAGCATTTAATTTAGTTTGCTCGTTGATAAGCGGGAACAGCGCCCGCACTCGCAATCCGGATCTACCAATCACGGCGTCAAAACCAGTACATCCCCATAATATAAACTTTTCAATGTTCGTAAGGACAGTATAAACGATATTTAAACCTTTATCAAGTCTTGAATTTTTTTCAAGTCTTTAAGCATTAAATCTCTAGGACTGCCTTCCTCTAAGGAATGATACCTGAGAAGATAAGACGGGTGGAAAATTGGTATACATTTCCTTTTTTTACCGCCAATTTCCAATTCTAGAACTTCTCCTCGTATCTTTGATATTGCAGTTTTTTGCGGATAAAAAGATTTTAAAGCGGTAGCACCGCAGAAAATCATAATTTTAGGGTCAATAGTTTCTATCTGCTTAAGTAAATATTCTTCACAAGCGGCCTTTTCACTATCGGTTGGAACCCTGTTTTTAGGCGGTCTGCATTTAACAGTATTAATTATATACAAATCTTTTTCGCGTGAAATCTCTGCTTTTTCAAGAAACTCATTGAGAAGTTTTCCAGCTCTTCCAACAAACGGCGTGCCGGTTTTATCTTCATTTTCACCAGGGGCTTCTCCTATTAATATTGCTCTGGCTGTTTTAGGGTTTCCGTCTGAAAATACAATATTATTTCTGGTTTCGCCTAACTCGCATTTTTTGCATTTTAGACATTTGTTTTTTAGTTCATCAAGTTTTTTAGCTTTCATGAAATCCTCTCAAAATCGGCAGCTCCGTGCTTACAAACAGGGCATATATAATCAGCCGGTAAATCGTCACCTTCATATATAAATCCGCAAATCTTACATCTCCAGCCTCTTTTTTCAGTTTTTTCCGGCTTAGGCTTAATATTCTGCTGATAATAAGTGTAAGTTGCAGTTGGTATATCTGATAGAGTTTCAGCAGCTACAAGCTGGGCGATAAAAAGTGTATGCGTACCTAAATCTATTTCTTGTTTAACAAATGCAGACATATAAGAGTTTGTATCTTTTGTTATGTACAAGAGTCCGTTAGGGCTTCTTTTTATATCATTGAATGTTGCGAATTTATCCACATCTCTTCCGGATTGAAAACCGAAATGTTTAAATGTATCAAACTTTGCGTTTTCAGATAATACAGAAATGTTAAACTTTTTTGTATTTTGAATCATCTGGTTGGTATAATTACGTTTATTTACCGCAATAGCAATCTGGCAGGGATCTGATGTAACCTGCATAACAGTGTTGATAATACATCCATTATCTTGATTCCCTTCTTGTGCAGTCAATACGTACAGCCCGTAACCTATGTTAAACAAAACTCTATTATCCATAAAAATCTCTCCATTGTTAATATAATTTAACATTAATAACCCTAAAAGTAAATAATTTCCTTGACACTGGTATTAATTTGTACTACACTTCAATCATGCCGAAGTATAGTGCTATGGTATGCCTTGCTCGGATTTAGTAATAACTTTTATTAAAGGAGACAAAAAATGCCAAAATTAAAAACTCACCGTGCTGCAGCTAAGAGATACAAAGTTACAGGCACTGGTAAAATTACAAGAAGACATGCAGGTATCGGACACTTGCTTCAACACAAATCTGAATCAAGAAAACGTAAGATTTTCGGAGATGTTGTAATTTCTGAAACTCACGAAAAATTGATTTCAAAAGAGTTACCTTACAAGAAGTATGCTAGATAGGAGTGTTGAACAATGAGAATTAAACGTGGAAATGTATGTCGTAATAGACACAAAAAAATATTAAAGCTTGCTAAAGGCTTCAAAGGTGCTAGAAGCAGAATATTTAAGGTTGCTAACATTGCTGTAATGAAGGCTCTTAAATATGCTTACAGAGATAGACGAGCTACAAAACGTAATATGCGTCGTTTGTGGATTGTAAGAATAAATGCTGCTGTTAGAGAACAAGGCATGAGCTATTCGAGATTTGTTAATGCTTGCAAAAAGGCAAACATTCAAGTTAACAGAAAAATGCTTGCTGACCTTGCAGTTAATGACAAAGATGCTTTTGCTGTTGTAGTTGAGGCTGCAAAGGCTGCTTTATAATTTACAAGTCTTAGAAAAATCGCCTTATCTCTTATGAGATGAGGCGATTTTTTATTATTATGTTTGAAGGAGGAGGAGATTTCTACATATCATATACGAAGTTTTGTCCGGTTGTATTTTCGCTTGCTTCTTTGCGCATAGCCTGAGATGCAAAGAACATTTGTTTTGCATAACTCTGTATTTCTGAATTATAAACTCTCTGGTCAAAGATATTTTCATATTTTTCCAAATAGTCACCTAGCGGACTTACAACATCGGTCAATAGACCTGTTGCAGTATCGGCAAACTGTTTTAATGCTCTTTCACCAATACCCATTTCAGCCATTTTTTCGGATAAGGTTAAGGTTAAAAACCCGCTTTGTTGTACAGCTTCCTGAGCTTGCTGCTGGAGTTTTTCTTCCATTTTCTCTTCAGCGGCTGCATGCTGTTTAGTCGGATCATAAGTCTGAGTTTTATACGTTTGTAAAAAATTATTCAGATTAAATGTTTCTGCCATATCCTTTGCCCTATTCTTTGTAATAATGTTATCGGCATTTTTTCCCAGAACTTTAGGATTTTTGAAGATATTTTTACAATTTGTTACATTTAATCCGATATGTAAATATTTGTAACAAAATAGTTAAAATGTTCTAAAGTTTTTTCAAAACCTGCCGTAATACATAAATATGTAGAAGTATTTTGAAAGGAGATTATATATCATGGCGGGACTAAACGTTACTTTGCAGGATGGAACAGTAGTAAAAATTAATGTTGGAGAAAGAATTGACGATATCAAAACTAAGCTGGGCGGTAACGTTGATAATATTTTTGAGGGTTTAGACGACGGAAATGGCGTTCTGGATGCAAATGAAATGGACGGCTTAAAGACCAAACTTGCTGAAAATAATTATACTGTTGAGATGGCAGAAGATGGTAAAACTCCTAGGAGAGCTTTTAATGATGCGATGCAAAATATGAGAAACAGATATAATTCTGATACTCTTGGCGGCTATTTTAAAAAAGATGAAGCAGATTTGCACGAAGTGAAAAAGGGCGACACGCTTTACGGTATTGCTAAAAAGAGCCTTGAGGATGAGGGGCTTCCTGTAACAGACCGTTCTGTGAATGACCGTATTTCACAGATTGCAAATTTGAATAATATTAATGATGTTAATAATATAAGAATCGGCACAAAGCTTATTATCAAACTAACCGAAGAAGGTGTGCAAAAGGTTAAGGAGGCTGATAACAATTCTGCGGTAGCTTTTGGCGGCACAGTAAGACAAAATCCTCCGACTGGCGGCGGTGGTGCTGTACAGGAGGAACAGCCGTCTGTTATTGAAGGCAAAGAATCTACAATCACAGTTACTGCAAACGGCTTAAATATGGGTCAAGGTAAACCTGTTGATAAGGACGGAAACGAACTTGCAGACTTTAAAGATCCTAAATTTGCAGCGGGCGGACATATTATGAAATATACCTCCGGCGATAAAGTAATGTACCAAATTACTCTAAAAGGCAATGTTAATACAATGAGCGAGGGGGTTAAGCTCTACGCAGATTCTATAGAAGCTGTTACTAAAATGAAATCGGATTTTGATGCGGCTGTTGCAAAGCTTAAAAAAGACGGTGATAAGGCTGCTAATCTTGCAGCTTTAAAAGAGGCTGTAGAGGTTACGGGTGGTAATGTTCAGGTGATTAAGAACGCTGCGAAGTTCCTGAAACTTGATAGTTTTGTCGATAGAACCTCTGACGATTACAAAGCTTTTGTGCAAGATTTATTGCTGACAAAAAATGCCGATGTCCTTGGAGGGCTGTTATATAAGGATGGTAACAAGAATAGTGCTGTGCTGGAGAATGATAAAACAGCGCATGAAATTGTTGTCGGAATATATCAAGAAATCAGGGCGAAAGAAAAAGCAGGAGAAAAACTCTCTGATGAAGAAATAAAGCTTAAGGATGTTGTTGCCGGTTACAAAAACAAGTGTGGATACACGGTAGAGGCTGATAGCGAAAAAGGTATTCATGAAAAATATATGGCTTATGACAATATGGATGGTACTCCTATGTATCAGGTAGAAAAAGATGAAAACTGGTATTATGCCAAGGATCCTGCACTTCTGGATGAATTCTTGACTAAACTGGATGCTGCTGATACTGACGAGAAAAAAGCTGCATTGTTCAAAGAGTATGTTAATACTCAAGACTCAGAACTCGCAAAATGTTTAGCATCTAACGCAAAAGTTCTTTGTGCTTCTGATGAAGATGTTATTAATCTTGTTAAGGCGAACGGTCTGGAGGTAATTGGAAGCTTGACTACAGATATCGACAGTGAAGATGTGATTAATGCAGTTGTTGATAGAGCAAAAGAAATCTTCACAACAGACAAGGGTAATCTCGAAAATGCGGTCTCTTTGGGAGGTGTAATGACCTGGATTGATAAATCAAGTATGTCAGATGAGGACAAAGGAAAGGCTAAGACTGAAATTCTGGAAACATATTTTGAAATCACTCAGGACGAAGAGGGTAATAAAACTTATACGTTCAATCCATCCAGACGCCCGACCTATGAAGAAATGTATGGCTTGTGCTATAATAGCGAGCAAGAGGAAATGCAGTCAGCTCTTGTCAAATATATTAAGTTAGATGATATGGGCTATGGTCAGTATAATGAAGCTATTGAAAACTTCTTTAATAGCGATTTTACAGTTCCGCATTATGCTGAGATGGTTGATAAAATGACTACAAAAGAGGAGGTTATAGATTTTATTGACAACAAAGTTGTGTGTAGTAGAGACTACCACTTACCTTACGATAAAATTCTGGAAAAATTCCCTGATGATGCTGATATCAAAGCAAAATTACTTGAAAATGCTGATGATGACAGTACAATCAGTCCTGAAAATGCCAAAAAATTTATTGATATGTGCGGTAAAGACAAGCTGGATAAAATTGTTAAATTAAAAGATAAAAATGCAGATGCTGCAAGAGCACGAATAGGACAGCTTGTATCTGAAAACGCAAGCGATACCGAGTTTATAAAAAAAGTTATGGGGCTTAATAAATCACTCATTCCGTTTGGCGAGCTTGAAAAAATTGATGCTTTGAAAGCTAAATGGGATGATAAAACAAAGGCAGCAGTGTTTGAAAAATATTTTAACGATTGTGTACTTGTCAAAGATAGAGCAAAGTACTTAGATGCAGCTGTTAAAAATCACTGGGCACAAAAAATCGCAGATGATAAATATGCAATCGGAGACACAATCTATAAAACCGACGGGCATTACACGGGTGCAGATAATAAAGCCGGTACAGAAGATGATACTGTATGTATTAACAAAATTTCAAAAACAGGATACGAACGCGGATATGCAATGTTTAATGAGCTGGATGGTGCAGGCTCCGGCGATATTGCAAAAATGCTCAGAGGCAAAAAAGAAGAAGGATATGAAAATTACATAACTCCAGACAATGTCACAGGTATTATTGTAGGGTTTAATACTGCTTCACCAAACGAAGGTTTGATGGAATATATAGCAAATGAATGGGGCTGGTCCGCTGGAGAAAAACCGAAGCAGGTTGTTTGCAATAACATTGCGCGTGCATTGATTGCAAAGGCTAAGGCGCTCAATATAGATGCTTCTAAATTCGCAGAGCTTGAAAAGCTTATTAACGAACATAATAGTTCTGAAGAACGCTATAGTACAGAAGATGCTAAACAACTCGACTCTTTAATTAATTCTTTAGTGCGTATAGTCATTAAAAACTCCGGTGTATAATTGTATCGCATTTTGATATAACAAAGCATTTAAGAGGGTTTCGTCATTGAAACTCTCTTTTATTGCTGACTGAAACTTCGCTAAATTTGCTGCATAAATCTTTTTTTTCTGGTTAAAATCACCGACCGGCGCATCAGATGCCCACATTATCCTGTGTGTATAATCTCCCTTTTTTGTATTCTTTAAACTTTCTATAAGCAAAATGACGTCCTCAATCTCAACCCAAGAAACATCCGCATACAAAGTTGCGTCCTCTTTTTCGATTGATTCAAGCATAATTTCAATCGCTCTTTCATGGCATTCTCTTGTTGTTGTAGACAAATGTCCGAGAATAATCGGAACATCCGGAAACTCTTTTGCTTTTTTATAAATCAATTCTGGCGATGAAAAACGGGATCTGATGTGACCGGAATGATATAGACAAGGTTTTTTATATTCTTGAGCAACCTTTAAGTAATCATTATATTTGTCAGAATCCGCTCTAAGTTTTGTAAACTCTGGATGAAATTTCAAACCAATAAATTGAGGATGTTCACTTAATAGTTTCCTGATTTTATCGGCATTTTCTGTCCTATCAACTTCACACACCGCAAGAGGTTTAAGTTTAGGAAACTTTTTGCAGGCATTAAGCATATCAAGATTACATTCAATCTCATCTTTCCCTGTAAAACTATCTATTCCTTCTAAATTTGAACAAATTGCAATATCAACATCATCCCCGATAATATCGAGCAAAAATTCAGGAGAAAACTGACCCCAAAAAGAATTGCCGATATGCGTATGGGCATCAATTATCATAATTCCCTTTTACCCCCCTAGTTATGGCTTCTAAAATCTTTTTGACTTTTATAACTTCTATCCCTTCAATATTTTCTTGAATTTCATTAGCAGCAGGAATAATAATGCGTTTGAAACCGAGTTTTTGCGCTTCTGTAATTCTTCTTTCAATATGATTAACAGCTCTGATTTCTCCAGATAAGCCTATTTCTCCGACAATAGCTGTGTGTGAATCAAAAACCACATCCCTTACGCAGGTTACAATTGCAAGCGCAATTCCCAAATCTGCTGCCGGTTCGTTAACATCAATGCCGCCGATAACGTTAACGTATACGTCCTGCTTGGAAAGGTTTAAACCTATTCTTTTTTCCAGAACTGCCAGTATTTGCAGAACTCTTCCTGTATCAACTCCATTTGCCACCCTTCTTGGTGCAGGATAAGGAGTTGTTCCAACAAGAGCCTGAATTTCAACTAAAAGAGGTCTTGTGCCCTCGCTTGTTACAATTATTGTACTTCCAGGAGTCTGTGTCTGGTTATATTCTTTTAAAAATAATTCACTCGGATTAATAACCTCTGTCAAACCCTTGCTGCCCATCTCAAAAATGCCGACTTCCGATGTGTTACCAAATCTGTTTTTTATAGAGCGCAAAATCCTGTATGATTTATATTTATCACCCTCAAACTGGATAACAGTATCCACCATATGCTCAAGAACTTTAGGTCCTGCAATATTTCCCTCTTTTGTTACATGACCGATAACAATAATTGATATATTTTGAGTTTTGGCAATCTGCATAAGTGTATTGCAGCATTCCCTAATCTGGGAAACGCTTCCGGCAGAGCTTTGAATCGCGGAAGTGTATACAGCCTGAATGCTGTCTACTATAACTAAATCAGGCTTCATTTCCTCGATGTGTTTTTTGATAAGCTCTAAATTTGTCTGTGGGTAAATATAAAGATTATCGGATTTTACTCCCAGTCTCTCTGCTCTAAGTTTTATTTGACCGGCAGATTCTTCTGCTGAAACATACAAAACTTTTTTATTGTTTTTACAAAGTTCACCTGATGTCTGTAAAAGTATTGTTGATTTTCCAATCCCCGGATCTCCTGCAATAAGAATGAGAGAGCCCTGAACAATCCCGCTTCCCAGTACTCTATCGAATTCAGAAATATTTGTACTCATGCGAATTTCAGAGTTCATTTCAATTTCGTTGAGTTTCATCGGCGGACAATTATCCGGAATTTGAACATCTTTTATGACTGGAATATCTGTTTCTTCTACAAAAGTGCCCCAGCTTCCGCATTCAGGACATTTGCCAAGATAACCTGCAGTTTCATATCCACAGCTCTGACATACATATTTTGACTTAACTTTTGCCATAATTTTCTACTGGTTAATCGGAATAATTAACTTTTGACCGATTGATAATGCATTAGGGTTGGCCATTTTATTTGCTTCCTGAATTGCATTAACTTTATTCATATCAAAAGATCCGTAAAATCTAATAACGATACTTTCTAAAGTATCACCTTCTTTAACAACATATTCTTCGTTCAAAGAAACAGGTGCTGCAACTTTTTTTGATGAAGTGTTGTCTGCAGGTATAAATGTAAATCTTCCTGAAGATGCTGACGCAGGCTTTTTAGCCGGAACAACAATATCATCTTTAGGAGTAGAAACATTAATCAACAAGCTTATAAATGTAGTGATAAGTAATGTTATAATAACACCAACTATCAAGCCGGTTACGAAATAAACCTGAGGAGCTTTTTCGCTCTTCTGGCTTTTTACACCAAAAGACTGCCAGAGTGCGTCAAGTTCACGATTTTTGCTTTGCGTTCTGTAAAAATCTTCATCCTGATGAGTTCTGTTATAACGGTTTAGAGCCTCCATCATAGCAACTTTTTCTCTGGTAATATTTGATCTTCTTAGTGTTGTACTTTTCATAAATCCTCACCACATTAGTTCTATTGAAAATTTAACATAAAATCTCCATTAGCGCAAATTTGTAAAGTTTTTTGTGAAGTTTTATTAACTTTCATTATTAATAGAGAAGTAAACATCTTTTAATCTTTTCTTACTTATATGTGTATAGAGCTGTGTTGTTGAAACGTCGCTGTGACCGAGGAGTTCCTGTACTACTCTTAAGTCTGCTCCGTTTTCCAGAAGATGTGTTGCAAAGCTGTGTCTTAAGGTATGCGGTGAAATGTTTTTGTGGATTAATTTACCCTGAGCATGGATAAATGTGTATACATCCTGACGGGTTATTAAGCGGCCTGAATTTTGTATTAAGAGCAGCTTAGTGTTAAGATTATACTTTTTTACCAGAAAATCTCTTTCGGTCATGTATTCTGTGACAGCTTTTTTAGCAATTTCTCCTATAGGTATTATTCTTTCTTTTGAACCCTTGCCAAAGCAGCGGACATACTTTGAAGATAAATCTATATCGCTTGTTTTTAGATTAACGAGTTCTGAAACTCTTAAACCGCAGCTGTAGAGGAGTTCCATAATTACATGCTCAAGAGGAGTAAGATTATTGTGCAGCATCTCTTCTATTTCTTTAATGGAAACAACTTTTGGAAGACGCTGCGGTACTTTTGGCTGCTCCAGTGTTGATGCCGGATTTTTGTCTATAATACCTGCTGACGAAGCCCATTTAAAAAAGCCTCTTAGTGATGCCATTTTTCTTATGATACTTGATGGAGCCAGTTTGTTTTCGCGTAGCTTTCGAATAAACATATTTATGCTCATTCTGTCTACTTTTGTAATGTCTTCAACTCCCTGCGAAAACTCGGAAAGGTCCCGCCTGTATGCTTCAAGCGTGTTTTGCGATAAACCTTTCTCCAATTCAAGATATTCTAAGTATTCTCCAATTATTTGATACATACTTTACAGCCTTAAATAAGCTTCTCTTATAAGGTAATCTTCTAATGTTTTCATATCAGCAATACTTGATGTTGTATCGTTGATTATTATGCAGAAAGCGTATTTATTTCCGCTTTTTGTAGTAAGAAAACCCGCCAGTGAGCTGGCATCTCCGTGCGTGCCTGTCTTGGCTTTCAGATTATTTTTTATAGGAAGCATTCGGTGTGTAAGCGTCCCTTCTCCCGGTGATGGAAGATGTTCTAATACTTTGTTATCTTTATTTTTAACCAGATATTCCGAGATAAAATCTGCGCTTATTAAATTGTTTTTTGAAACACCGCTGGCGTCAGTAATACGTATTCTAGAAGTATCAAGCCCGAGTTTCTTACAGTAAGCATTAAAAACTTTTATACCATTCAAGTCAGTGCCTCTGTCATTATAGGCTTTTCCGCCTGCAAGTTTAGCAGTTGTTTCAGAAATAAGGTTGCTGCTGTTTTTTAAAACATCGTCAATTGCAGTTGAAATTGGATGTGTTATTTTATCAAGTTCTTTGTCAGAAGGAAGCACGGATGAAGTTATAAAATTTTGTTTTAAATATATGTTTTTATCCGCAAGCGAACTTGTAAGTCTTATATCAAAGTACCGCTTCAAGTTGTTTGTCGGAATTTGAAGTATTACAGGTTTATTAACCGTTCCTTCAAGTGAAAGTGTATTTGCAGAAATAGAATTATCACGGCTTACCTTAACATCGTTTTTATCGTCTGTAATAACATTGTTCAAAAAAACAAGCGGATATTTTGAAGGATTGATAATTGAAGCCGTTGCACCTTTCTGTGTTGGCATAACTGTAATTTTAATTAAATTCCCGTCAAGGTTGTAAGAATTAAATCTGGGCATAAGGACGTTCATATCGTCATCCCACTGCCAGCCTTCACCCCAGTCTTTTTTCTCCAGAATGCTGTCGTCAATGAAAACTTTTCTGGTTGTTTCAACGCTTATATTATTAACCAAATTCTTTAAATCCTTTGAGGTTAAATATGGATCTGCTCCGAGTTTAATTACAAAACTGTCATCGCTGCGCTTGTATACGGATGTTGTAAACTCATAATCTTCTCCTAATACATCAATAGCAGCAGGGAGTGTCAAAAGTTTCTGCACGGAAGCGGGATGCATAAGAATTTTTTCGTTTAATTCATATACCGGTTTGCCTGTATCAAGTTTTTTTATAGATATTGCAATAGAGTTTTTTTCCAGACCGGAATCATTAATCACGGAGGAAAAATTACCGGAGCTTTTTGCATAAGCTCCTGTCATACCCATTAAAAATATCAGCATTCCTGCAAAAAGTTTTTTCATTTCTTTATTACCTCGTAAGAGTCTTTAACATCTTTCAAATTTGTGCATTTACTGCGAAATTCATACATTTTTTCCAGATTAATCTCTGCGTAAATCGCACCTTCTTTTACACCGGTTTGGAGGTCGGACTCATCAGTTCCTATGTTTACCCCTGCACCTTCATTATCCTCAATTTCAGCTATTATTTTACCGTCAAAATCTATTATCATAGAATGTCCGAGGTTTTCGGAACCGTCGCTTAAAAGACCGGTTTGTGTGAGTGCAATCATATAAGACTGATTTTCAACAGCTCTTGCTCTGGCAAGCGTATCCCAGTGGATTTTTCTGGATTTTGGCCATGCAGCCATATTCACAAGAATATCTGCACCGGCTTTTCTATATGCACGGTATATTTCAGGGAAACGTATATCATAGCAGATTGTTAAGCCTAATTTTACACCTTCAAGCTCTGCCATAACAGGATTACTGCCTGTCGTGATATAACGGTTTTCTGTATCTCCATTATATGAGTACAGGTGGTTTTTGTCATATGTACAAATAACTTCTCCTGCTCTGTTAATTACAGGGCAGCTGTTATAAAGCTTATCCCCGCATTTGTTGACAAAACTCCCGCCTATGATATTTACCTTATATTCTCTTGCAATTTTCTGCAGCATTTTTACCGTTCTGGACTCTTGCAAAGTTTCTGCTGTTTTAGGAAAAGATGGACAATCCCAGCCTGTCGGCCACAATTCCGGTAAAAATACAAAATCGCACTCACCATATTTATCAAGATTTGCTTTGAGCAGATTTTTAACAGTTTCGATATTTAAATCAATATTCCCGATTGCAGACTCCATTTGGATTGCAAGTAATTTTACTTTTTTCTTCTCCATATTCCGAATTTGTATACCTCATCAAACGCTTTCGGAGCTTTTTGTTCAAGTTCTTCCAGACTTTGTTGTAACTTCTGGCGGGCTTCTTCTTCGTCACCATCCGGTGAAATATAAATAGGCTCTCCGTAAATATTAATTAAGTTGGTTGCAAATACAGGGCATCTCAACTTGTCCCAGGAAGGGAATTTTGCCCATGTAAAGTTTTTTGAATACCAGTAAACCGGCACAACCGGCACACCTGCCATTTTGGCAATTTTTATAGCACCATCTTTAGCAATTTTTGCTGGTCCTCTCGGTCCGTCAACCATCATTGCACAATTTTCGCCGTTTTTAAGTGCAGATATCATCTGCATACTGGCTTCTATCGCACCCTTTTTACCTTTTGAACCGCGTATTGTTTTGAAACCCCATTTCTCAACAACATCTGCAATAACTTCTCCGTCCTTTGAACGGCTTATAAGAACATTTGTCGCTGCTCTGTGCGGCAAACCGTGGATACAAAACTGGTGTGCGTGCCACATTACATATACACAGGGCATTACACCCGGATTGTCTACTTCAATAATTCTTGTGAAAAGCTCCTGTGTTTTCAAAATTCGAAAAACTATATTTGAAATCTTCTGAATATTTTTTTCATTTAAAATCCTGACCATGCATTAATTATACTATAAATTTGAGAAAATATGGTATACTTGATGGAAGATAGAGGTTTATTATGAAAAAGTTCTTGTTATTTTTGTTAGTTTATTCGCAGCTGGCTGTTTTTGCTAATTATAACGATATTTATATTCTGGATATAAAGTACGACTGGATTAATAAGTCAATGGTAGAAAAAGAAGCTATAATCAGCGAGATTAAAGATATAATTTTTGATAAACCAATAGAAAAACAAGAGGATTTCAAATCCCAGTTTAAGGATAAATTAAAAGACAAAAATCATCTTGAAAATTATTATGCAGCATCTGCCGGTTACAAGGAGTTTAAAGGGAATAACATCTCTGCATTTTATTACAAGAGAATGAAAAACATTTATATGTACGCTCTTCAAGATAAAAAAGATGTTTCAAAAGCTTATTACTATGACACCCTTGGCAACTTAAGGTATGTAGACTTTATCTACGGCGCTTATCCCGACTACCCATATTACTCAATACAGTACAGAATTTCCGGAAAACCTGTAAGTGCAATTTATTTTGTTTCAGAAGATTGTCAGTATCTTTTCAAACCTGATGGTGAGTTTGAGGGAGTATGGTACAAACATAATTTGTATAACAAAGAGTCAAAAATAATTTTAAAGAGAACTACATATTAATGGATAGAATTGCAGATATATTAATAAAAAAAGGATTAACAATTGCAACAGCAGAGTCATGTACCGGCGGACTTTTAAGCTCGAGGCTTACGGATGTAAGCGGAAGTTCGGCATTTGTTCATCTCAACTTTGTAACTTATGCAAATGAAGCGAAAAATAAAGTTCTCGGTGTCAGCCTTGAAACTCTTGAAAAGCACGGTGCTGTAAGCGAGGAATGTGCAAGAGAGATGGCAGAGGGGCTTTATAAAGTTACCGGAGCTGATATTTGCGTATCTACTACGGGAATTGCAGGACCAACAGGAGGCAGTGCTGAAAAACCTGTCGGATTGATGTATTCAGGTATTTATTTTCAAGGAAAAACATCTGTATATAAAATTCTTTTACCGTCTAATATTGAACGGGTTGAAATGAAACAAAAATTTACAAAAGAAGTGCTTAACAATATTTACACAACTCTCAATTTTTTATAAAATGGTAGTTATGGGAGCTGGGATAAAAAAAATCGTTTTAATATTTATGAGTTTTCTGCTTATAAATTCTGTGTATGCGATAGAACCACAAGAAGATTTTGCCGGTTATATGGCTGATTTGCAGGGGAAAATTCAAAAAAGTTGGTTTCCGCCCGAGTGTCTTGAACGGGATGGGCATGCTCTTGTAAAGTTTAGTGTTGCAAGAACCGGTCATATTTATTCCGCGCAAATTGTTGAAAGTTCCGGCGATCCTGTTTATGACGAATCTGCTCTGGAAGCTTTGCGCAAAGCTTCTCCGTTGGCGCATTTCCCCGCAAGTACTTCAAGAGGGTCGTTAACGATAAAATACTCTTTTGATACGTCTGTTGTAAATACAGGTGACATGCAGAGATATCTGGCAAATGCTGATAGGTTTTATAATGTAAACAACAGAACAGCTCTTGATTATATTAATAAAGCAATAGATGAGGTTGACGGAGATATAAATGCATATTTTCTCTATGGAAAAAGAAGTAAAATAAAAGAAGCTCTCGGTGATACGGTAGGAGCGGCAGCGGATTTAGACCAATCAATGAAACTGAAGGCAAGATATGATCAAAAACGTATTATGGCAAGCAAGTTGATTGCAGAAATGGAGCAATCTCCATATTCTTATTTTAATCTTGCGCATTCTTATGAAGTCGCCGGAGATTATGAACACGCAATTGAAGCTATAGAAAAAGCGATTGCACTGACAGAATTAAATAACCAGTATAAGCGCTACAAAGATGAGCTTGTAACTAAAAAAACATCCTCATTATAAGGATGTTTTTTTTAGTATTTATTTACCCCCGTGCGTAACTCTAGTATTACAATTCTGTAGTGGTAATTTAGAGGATGGCTAGGTATAGTAACACGCATTTGGAATATTGCATTTGCCATCCGACCAATTATCTACGTGCGTAGCACTACATTTCGAGATTCATTTGAGAGAACTGAATTATTTTGTTCTTTCCTCTGTGTTTAGCGTTGTAAAGTGCGTGCTCTGCATATCTTATAACAGTGTTTGCATCTTCATCAACATCCGGCATGCACGGGTATGTCGAAATTCCGCCGGAAATTGTAACTTTGTGTGCTTCTTCTTCACCGGCAGGAATAAATTCCATTTTTTCAACTTCTCTTCTAAATCTTTCTCCGAATAAGAAAGCATTTTCTTCAGAAGTATTAGGTAATACAAGAAGGAATTCTTCATCACCGTATCTTGTTAAGATATCTTCTTTTCTTATCATTGCATTGAGTTTGTTTGCAATATTTCTGAGCAAAATATCACCCCACTCATAACCGAACATGTCATTAACAACTTTGAAAAAGTCTATATCAAAAAGTATGCAGGAAAGTTTTGTCCCGTAACGTTTTGAACGTGAAATTTCTTCTTCAAGACGTTCCTGCAGATATTTTCTATTGTGAAGCCCTGTTAAATCATCTGTAGTAGAAACTTTTTCGAGTTTATCCTTGATGGTCTTGATTCTAAGAAGAGCATTTACTCTAACAATTAACTCATCTTTATTAGACGGGTCTTTGATAAAATCAAAACCTTCAGCTCTTACAGTAACATCCCTTCTTGTCGGCCCGAAGAATAAAATCGGACAAGGAAATTTGTTTGTCATAAGTGCATCTTTAGCCAATTCAATGTTTTCCACAATCATTAATGAAGGATTAATAACTGCATAGTCTTTCATTTGTTCAATAGATACAACTCTGACTTCTGCCTCATCAATATCCGCTAACAATGCTTGCATTTCAGGCATTGGCTTTGTTGAATAGATAACAATATTGCTCATAAATCTTCCTCTTCATATGTATTAAAGGTGTACACTTTTTAAAGTGTACACCTTTATAATACCTAATTTTTCCTATCTATGCAAGGGCTTTTGATTTCTCTATGCATTCAATCAATGTAGAAGCCACTGTCTTTTGTTCTTCCAGAGTAAGTTCAGGAAACATTGGAAGTGAAATAACACATTCGGTATCTTTTTCAGTATTAGGAAGCATTCCTTTTGTCCAGCCCAGATGAGCATGAACTTTTTGAAGGTGTAATGGTACAGGATAGTAAAGCATAGCACCGATACCTGCTTCCTGAAGCATTTTATGAATGTTATCTCTGTTAGGAATTTTTACTGTGTACTGGTGATAAACGCAGTAAGTGTTATCTAATTCGTGCGGAGTTTGAATGTCAGAGCATCCAGCGAAGAGCTCATTGTATGTTTTAGCATGATCTCTTCTGGCTTTATTCCATTCGTCAATATAGTTTAATTTTATTCTTAAAATAGCTGCTTGAATTTCATCTAAACGAGAGTTAACCCCTATTTCATCGTGATAATATCTAACAGCACCGCCGTGGTTTCTTAGTGCAACAATTCTATTTTTGAGGTTTTCGCTGTTAACTGTTATTAACCCGCCATCACCCATACCGCCGAGGTTTTTAGTTGGATAGAAACTATAGCATCCGATATCACCGAATGTACCGACTTTTTGTCCTTTGTATTCGGCACCGATTGCCTGACAGCAGTCTTCTATTACGTATAAATTATAGCGTTTTGCAATGTCCATAATTGCATCCATATCACAAGGCTGGCCGTAAAGATGAACCGGAATAATTGCTTTTGTCTTTGGTGTGATTTTCTCTTCAATTTTTTTAGGGTCAATATTAAAAGTATCTGCATCAATATCAGCAAATACCGGAGTCGCTCCAACGATACCAATAGCTTCTGTTGTTGCTACGAAAGTGAACGCTGTGGTAATAACTTCGTCACCAGCTCCTATATCTAATGCTCTTAATGCAAGGTGAAGCGCATCAGTACCGGAGTTTAAGGCAACAGTGTAGTTACATCCGATATATTTTGCAAGTTCAGCTTCCAGTGCTTTGCAGTTTGATCCTAAGATGTACTGGCCTGAGCGTAAAACTTCGCAAACAGCTTTTTCTACTTCACTTCCTATTTTAGCATATTGTCTTTTTGAATCTAAAATTGGTATCATATAAAATCCTCCTATTTTTTATAACATTCTTTCAAATTTATTTTATTATTCCACCGTATTTTGCTTTGTTGAACATCCAATTTGGCCTTATAACTCCATATAGCAAAATACTCAATTTGCGTGAGAGCTATTCTCTCTATAATACAAGTGTAGCACAGAAACTTCTCGTCTTTATATAATCTTGATGTCGGAGGATAAATATATCTATAAATGTCTTGTTTATGACTAAAAATTTAAAAATTCTGATAATGAGAGTTCAAAGGCTTGTGCCAGTTGATTTATTTTTGAGAATGTTACATCATTTTGAGCTGTTTCAATATTGCCCAGTGTCGAACGTCCAATGTTAGCTCTGTAGGCAAGTTCATCCTGAGTGATTTTTTGTTGCTTACGAAGTTCTTTTATCCTATTAGCAAGTTTTATAAGCAAGGGCTTGTTTATATCTAAATTGTCCGTTATAATGACAATGTTACAAACCGTGGCACGGACAAAGGAGAAAAGTTGTATAATACAAGCGAATCTATTGGCCGCTTTGCAGAACAATTACAACATTACATATCATATTCAAAGTTTTTTAGGGTTTCATCAATGCCTGTTTATTTATCCCCTAATCTAATTCAAGGCTAAAATTATTGCAAGTGCCAGAAAAAGCGAGTAATAAATCATTAAATTTCTTGACTGATAAATTCTTGTCATAAAGCTTGGCGCGTTCATCATATTTTCCATTGGAAAATGATACCATTTATGTTCCGGTATTGACTCAGCATTAGCGGAGAAATCAACCATTGATTTATACAAATCAACAGCAAGAGGAATTGTAAACCAAACGATAAATACCTGCCAATCAAGGATGTCAAAAATGCACAAGAGAAGCGGAGTTACATACGCGAGTATTAACAGCCATTTTAAAACGATAAGCGAATCAAGCTGAGAGTTAAAAGAATTTGCAACTGTTTTATGGCCTTCATTCAGGTCAAAATCAAAGTCCATAACTGTATGTATGTACAAAAGTGTTACAGTAACAAGCATAGATGGGATTGATAAAATAATAGCATCCCATGAATATGTTTTAGTCATAACATAGTATACTCCGCCGAATAATGCAGGGCCGTATGCAACAGCTACGGCAAATTCTGAGAGCCTGATTTTTGACATAAACGAGTATAATATAGTAATTATTCCGCCAATAAGTGCAAAATACACAACGCCAATTCCACATTTTATAAAGAAAAATAATCCTATAATACTTGCAGCAGCAAGGTAAATAAATGCCAGTATAAGGATATCTTGAGGGCGTATAAGGCCTGAAATAAGATATCTGCATTTAGTTTTTTGCGAGTTTTTTAAATATTCTTTTTTGTTGAAACTAACCTGTTTTATCAGGGATTTGTAATCAAAATAATCGTCAAGGAGATTAGCCGCCAGATGTGCCAGACAAATTCCTGCCAATGCCAGAAGGCCATACCTTATGTGTCCTGCCACAAGAGCGGAATATGTAAATATTACAAGCCAGGACATAATTGTCATAGGAAGTGAAAATGCTCTTGAGCATATTAATACAGTTGTAAGTTTATTTAACATAACTATCCTACCAGTCCGCCGAAAGCCATAACATCTTCATATGCAGCGCCGGCTTCAAGCATTTCTTCTGCTGTAAAACCAAATAGTGTAATTGTATCAATTACTTCGTCTTTTTTTTCAATATTTTGAATAACGGAATTTAATGCTGATTCTCTTGTCATATATTGAAAACGGTCATTTATACCCTGTTTAAGACTTCTACGTTTAGCTTTACCCATTATTCACCTCATCAAATGCTAAAAGAGCAGCTCCAATCATTCCGGAATAATTTCCTGTTGTTGCTAATCTTATTGAAGTTGGAGAAGTTACTATATCATTGTTTACATATTCTTCCATTTTTTTTGTATCTACAAACTGCGCCATAGAGCCGGAAAGTACAAAACAATCAGGGTCAAAAATATTTGCAAGCCCCGCTATTCCGAGCGTAATGTCATACTGCCAGCGGTCAAATATTGCAATCATTTTAGAATCGCAGTTTTTAACTCCGTCAATTACATCATAAGTAGTAACGTCTTCACGGTCTAAAGTTTCTTGAGCATCCCATTTTAAAGCAGTACCGGAAGCATAAGCTTCAAAGCAGTCCCAGCTTCCGCATGTACATTTTCTGCGCTTGTCGGGGTACATTTTGAAATGCACCTCTCCCGCTGCACCGGATTTGCCCTTAAGAAGTTTGTTATCAATAATAATACCGCCTCCGACGCCTGTCCCCAAAGTCAGCATAACAGATACTTTTGTATCTTTAGAAGCGCCGATTTTGTATTCTGCCCAAGCTGCACAATTGGCATCATTTTCAAGGAATACCCGTTTAGAACTTAATTCTTGAAAATTGATTGTTTTATAATCTTTTACCAGATTTCCGGTAGAACCTATAACAGCAGTATTCTCATTATTTACTGCTCCGGCAGTTGATATTGCGATTACATCAACATTGTTTTCATATTTAAATATTTGTTTTTTTAAAACTTTTTTTATCCCATCAATAGTTTTAGGAGTAGAAAATTTTTCTATCTCTTCTATAATATTTCCGTTTTCGTCAATAATTGTACTGTAAATCTTTGTTCCGCCTATATCAAATGCCAGAGCTTTTTTCATTTATATTCCCTCAACAAATCTTTTAGTAATCAACTGCGGTCTTGTGATTGCAGAACCAATAACAACGCAGTGTGCGCCGATTTCAAACGCTTTTTTTACATCCTGAGGCTCCCATATTCTGCCTTCGAGAATTACGGGTTTGTTTACGGCTTTTACCAGATTTTTTAGAAGTTCGTAATCAGGACCTTCTGACGGCTCTCCTGATTCAAGCGTATATCCGGCAAGAGTTGTAGAAATTACGTCTGCTCCTAATTCTGCACATTTTTTCCCTTCTTCCAATGTTGAAATGTCAGCCATTGCAAGTCTTCCTGCTTTTTGAATAACAGTTATAATTTCTTCTAATGTACAACCGGCATGCGGACGGGAAGTTCCGTCAAAAGCGATAATATCAGCTCCTGCTTCAATAAGGTCATTAACCTCTTTAAGCCCTGGCGTAATATATACAATTTCTTTCCAGTTTTCAGGAAGCTTATCCGGCTTTGTGAGTCCGATTACAGGTAAACCGAGAGTTTTAGCATTCCTTACATCTCTTGCTCCTGCAACCCTGAGCCCGCCTGCGCCTCCGTTTACAACAGACTGCATCATCGCAAGCATACATTCTTCTTTGTACAAAGGTTCATCAGGCATTGCCTGTGAAGATACAATCACTTGTCCCTTTAAACTTTCTAAAATTCCCATAAAATTATTTTATCACAAAATAAAACTGTTGATAAATTAATAATAGAAGACTATAATGTAGTGTGTATAGCGGGGTTTGATATGGAAAAGAAAAAACTTTTAGCTTGTTCTGTTTTGTGCGGACTTATTATTATTGGATGCGGACTTATTATTATTGGATGCGGACTTGCAGTTATTTTTAAAGACAAAACGGAAAAAACTCCTGTCAGTGAAGTTACTGAGAAAAAAATCAAACAAGAACCTGTAAAAGAGGAAATAAAAGTTACTCCGCCTGCACCAGTACAGAAACCTGTTCCAAAAGAAATTGTCAAGAAAGCTGATTTATTTAGTGATAACACAATTTTACCGTTGTCTGCAATTACTGAGATTGCAAATCTTCCATCGGGTATTCAAGATGATATCCGCAAATTGATTGAAAATTCTAATTTGTATTACTTGAAACGCAAACCAGATGGAGTATTTATGATTGTTGGAAGTTCCGGTGATGAAAAATATATGCGTCATGATGTAAAATTTGTAGAAATAAATAAGGAAGGTGTTCCGAAAATAACCAGCATCGGGCAGGAAGTTTCTGATGAAGACGGTGATTGGGAATTTAACGAAGATTCAGGACTTCCTCTCAAACACATAAAATATGATGAAGACGGCGATATTGAATATACAGAAATCTGGAATTATTCTGATGAAGAGCCTGTAAAATATGAGATGAAGAACGGAGAAGGGAAAATTCTTTCAATAAAAAAAGAAACACCTGATGGTGATACAAAAATAAGATCTGAACATTTGGTTTATGATGAAGACGGCAATACAAGAGTTAATGTTTCTGCAAGTTATGAAGGGCCTGATATTACAAGGTTTACATATTACGATTCTGAAAATCCTCAGGATGGTGTTACTTTGATGAGCGAATACAATGATGGATTAAAAACAAAAGAAACAGTATATTCCTCTGATTATAAACTGCAAAATACATATAATGCCGGATATAAAGACGGAGAACGCGTGACTATCAAAGTTCTTGACAGTTCAAATAATAAAGTGGAAGAAATTATATCAAATAAATAGATTGTAGAAACTGTCCTGCTCTACTTTTTTCGGACGTGTGAATTTTTCCATAATCATATTTGCAGCTCCTACGGCAAGTCCTGTTGCAACGGCGTGTCCGATGTAGGTTAGAAGTGCTTTGCCGTATAATTTTTTCAGGTTTTTAATCAAAGGCTCTGCGAGCCCTGTTTTCCGGGCAATTTTAATTCCCTTGTAACTTGCCATACCTTCCTCAAAAACGGTAGGCAGCATGCAGGCGAATGCTATTTTGCCGCAGTTGTCTTTGATGTGGTCATAGCCGGTTTTTGGAGCATCTTTTGGTTTTGGTGTAGAAAACAAAGCTATTGTACCCATCCAACCGGCAGCTATTCTTCCAGGCCAGCGCAATTTGCTTAAGATTTTTCCGGTTTTTCCTGTAATATCATTCATTGCGTGTCCGAGTTCATGAAATCCGGCCGAGGAAATCTTGTCAGTATTTATTCTTACAACTCTTTCTTTAGGGAAATATGCAGCATTCCTGCCGAGAGAATAATCATTTACAGTTTTGCTTAATTCCATTGGAATAATTCGAACACCTTTTTTATCAAGTCCGGAAACATTCAGCGAGTTTAGAAATGCATCTTTATACAGGTAGTTTTGCGAGTGTTCTTTAATAAGCTGACGTTCAAAAGGTTTTCCGCATAAAGGCAGAATTGTTCCCATTATGGCAGATGAAGCCGCACTTGCCATAATAAAGCCTTTATTTCCGTCGGTTTGACTCCGCGGGATATATTGATTTCCGTCATAGTAATACGAATTTACCATATTAAGACACTGCCTTTAAACTACACCTGATTATTATAAAACTTTAACAAGTAAAAAATTGCTAAATTGTAAAAAATCTTAATATAAGGGCAAATTTTTTTGCTGTAATGTTTTTATATATATATGGCTAGTGTGGATTTACAAAATATAAATTTTTATAATGTAAACGGAGTACAGCAGAAGAAGGCTCCCGAAAAAACGGTTTCTAACCCTGTGCAAACCGCTCCTAAACCTGCTTTTAAAGCAGAGGCATACACTTCTGCTGTTACAATCCGAACTTCTCTTACTACAAAAGATGAAAAGAAAAAGTATGAAGAGCTTTCAAATGAGCTGGACTTAAAGTACAGAAAAAAACTTGAATTTGCACTCAAGTCAGGCTTGCTTCTGAAAAATAATTCCAATGACAGAAGCTCTGTTCTGGATAATCTCCATAAAATAATTACGGAAGAGCGCGATCCGGGGTTAGATAAGATTAATATTCTGCAAGAATGTCTTGATATTCTTGCAAATCCTTATGTAATTACCCAGACCTGCGAAGATATTCCGGCACAATATAAACGTCAGGTTATTGGTTTGATGACGAATTTGTCTGAGAATCCAAAAGAGATTGCTGAGGCGAAATGGGAACTTGAAAATATGCATACGGGAACCTGTCCTGCTGCAAGTATTGAGTTTGATCTTGCAACAAAGCATACAGCTGAATTTTTTAGAATGGTAGAAGGGTTAACTTCTCCTAAGAATGAAGTTGTTAAGACAATAAAAATGGATAGTCTTTCAGACAAATCATCAGAAGCAATCTGGCTTTTAACAAAGTTTAAAACTCCTCATCAGATGAATGATTTTAATACGGCTACAGTTTTGCTAAAACCTGATGAACATGCAATTATAAGAGCAAGGATTCAAAACCATCATAAAGATCCAGGCGAGCGTTCGATTATAGATGTTTTAATGCAGTCAACTTTAATGCAGTTAGGTTCGCAGCAGACATATAATTCTTTGAATGATAAACGAGCTCCGAATGCTTGGACTCAGGAAGACGGCGGTTTAATCGATTTTGAAAAAACATACGTTGAGTCGGTTGTCGAAGATAAAAATACAACTTCTGTAACTTATCAAATTGTTGATGAAAATGGAAGGCTGAAAGGGTATGAAAAGGATTTCGGCACAATAAAAAAAGAATTGCTTGATACTCTGAAAATGGGACATAACATTATAATCGGCTATACCTGGCCTGATCCTGAAAATGATAATAAACTTGCAGGACACGAAATTACAATAGTCGGGTACAAGACAAACAGTAATGGAGAAGGTGTGTTTATCTGTCAGGATTCAGATGACGATATTGCAGCACCTATTGAGATGAGCGAGAAGTTTTTACTTCCGAAAATTCACCACGCAGGACTTCCTGATGAAATAGCATCAAGAGATTTTAAGTATGAAGACAGCTGGAAAGTCGGTCTGGATGAATTTCAGAATATGAAAAAATCTGTTTAAATCCCTACATTAACCCCGCTTCCGTCATAGAACTGGTTTAATATAGTAAATCTTCCTGAACGGACTTTGTCTTTTATAATTTTTGCTGACGAATTTGTAAGAACAATCTGGTTTTGGACACATTCAAACCGGTGTTCCATAAAAAGCTGTTCATATTTTTCACCAAGCTGTGTATATTTTTTAGTTTTAATAAACAAATTGAAATTTTTCTGCCGTTTCCGGATTTGTGAAACGCCGAAGCCAATAACAGCATTAATATCTATTTCAACCCAGGAAGATTGAATTATATCAAGAATATAATTTTCATTATCCGAAGTTTTTATAGAAATATATCCTGAAATATTTTTTGATTTTTTATCTTCAATTACGAATTTATATTCACTGAAATATGAAAGTCCTTTAAAAATAGTTTCCTTAAATTCTCTTGCATCGCTGCTGAGAAGCGGCCTGAAATGCGGAAGCAGTGATTCATTATAAAGTGATGATACTGTTGCAGAGTCAGAGTTTCTGAATTCTCTGTATTCTTTTCGGTTGAATTCAATCTTTTCAGGAACCGGGATTTTCCACAGCCTTTCATAAGAAATCTGGCTAAACCCGCATTTTGCCACAAAAAGTCGTAATAAATCCGGCAGATTATCATCAACTCTTACGATAAAAGAAATAGCTCCGGAAGCTTTGTACTTTGATACTGCAAATTGTATGAGTTCTTCAGCATCCTCATAACAATTTTCGTCGAAGAAAAGACGCTGAATTTCCAATCTTTTTAACGGAGATTTGGAAGGCGCAATTGTAATAAGCCCTTTAATCTCTTTTTTATCTTTTAAGACATATGATTCCGGCAAAAATTTGAATTTCAGCGGAATGAGATGATGCAGAGGGATAAGAGGGTTAAACATAATACGGCTTATATACGCATCTCTGTTGTTGAGAAACGATATCATCTCCTGCATGTTTTTTCTATCGAAATAATAAAGCTTTCTTATCCTGCTCATAAGAAGATTATATAATAGGATAAATTTTGGAGCAACAACCATACTAAAGGATGAGTGCAAAGCCGTTTCAAATTTGGTATTATATTATATAAGGAACAGGAGGTTTATATGTCTATAGATGACGCATTGGTAATGATATTAGCAGGCGGCGAAGGGAAGCGTCTTTTTCCGCTGACTCAGGACAGGGCAAAACCCGCGGTGCCTTTTGGCGGAAGATATAGGATTATAGACTTTGTTCTTAATAATTTTATAAACTCCGGTTTCTTTAAAATTAAAGTTCTGACCCAGTATAAATCTGATTCTCTAAATAAACATATTTCAAAAGGCTGGGCGCTGTCACCGTTCTTAAACCAGTATGTTGACCTCGTTCCTGCGCAGATGAGAACAGGCGGAGCATGGTATCAGGGGACTGCTGATGCGGTTTATCAAAATGCGTTTCATATCCATGACGAAGAACCGGATTATGTTTGTGTGTTTGGCGGAGACCATATCTATAAAATGGATGTTTCGCAAATGCTTAAATACCACAAAAAAAATAATGCAGATTTAACTATTTCTGCAATTCCTATTCCGATAGAAGAAGCTCACGAGTTTGGTATTATAGAAGTTGATGACTGCTGGAGATTAACGGGTTTTGTTGAAAAGCCGAAAACTCCTCCAAAAGCAATGCCGAATAATCCTAAGATGTGCCTTGCTTCTATGGGGAATTATATTTTTAATAAGGATGTTTTATTAAATGCTCTGGATGAAGATGCGAAGATTGAAACATCTAATCACGATTTTGGGAAAAATGTTATACCTATGTTATTAAATCAAGGTAAACGGGTGTTTATTTATAACTTTAATGAAAACCATTTTCCGGGAATGACTGATAAGGAAAAAGGTTACTGGAGAGATGTAGGAAGTATTGATGCTTACTGGCAGGCAAATATGGACTTGTTGGATTATGAACCTGAATTAAATTTGTATTCAAAAGAATGGCCTATAAGGACTTTCAATTACAATTATCCTCCTGCAAAATTCATATGGCAGCAGGGTGATAGGGTAGGTATGGCTACAAACTCAATGGTTTCAGAAGGCTGTATTGTATCCGGCGGTATGCTTTCGCGGTGTGTACTCTCTCCTAAGGTTAAAATCAACAGCTACTCTCAGGTTTCAGACAGCATATTGATGGAAAATGTTAATGTCGGCAGATATTCAGAAATTAGAAAGGCTATAATTGATAAGAATGTTGACATTCCGCCTTATACTAAAATCGGTATTGACCGCGAAGCGGATATTGCAAGAGGTTTTTATGTTTCAGAAGGCGGAGTAACTGTTGTTCCGAAGAATGCAAGATTAAGTTAATATTCTGTAATAAAAAGGCAATTTTAAGACTATAAAAATCTTTATATAATTAGGGAATAAGATTAAGTTAATTATACAGGGGTTTTTATGGAATCTGTAAGCTCAGTCCTGCCTGCATTAACAGGCCAGACTGCGGGAAAATTAAAACAATTGAAAAAAGCTGCCGGAGGCGGCGCTCTTCTGGGCGGTGCATTTTGTGCCCTTGATTTTTTGACTGTTCCAGGAGCATTTAAGCTTAAATACAATACTGACGGTGAAAAAGTTGAAGGTACTAATTGGAAATCAGGATTAAAAGAATTAGGCAAATCAGCCATTAAATGTGTCAGCTATCTTGCAGTTCCTGCTGCAATTCTTGGTTTGGCATCGGGCGCAGGAGTTGTTGCTGCAGGACTATTGGGGGCAGCTGCTTTCGGCTCTTCCTTTGTGCTTTCTTTACTTTTTGAGGAAGTTTTACCGGAAGAACAAAAACTTGTTGCTGAAGCTTGCAAGAAAAAAGGAATTAGTTTAGATCAGGTCGCTTGACATCTTTTTCAGGCATTTCATTTCCCGCCTGTGCAATCAGAGATTGCTGCGTTCCTTCGCTTTCGCTCAGTCACAACGGCGGTATCGTAGAATTCGTCTTCAGTTTGACGTCCCGCTTCCGCCGTCTGCGGATCGGAAGACGTCAAATTCAGACTTCATTCCGGCTTGCGCGTCATTTTCCACCCATACTAAAGTAATAGTAAGAGGAGTTGCTTCAAAAGGATTTGAGGCTGCTTTGTCATACTTATTTATTTTTCTATTCAATAATTTTAAAAAACCTTTTATTTTCATATCTATATCTTGGCACTGAACTCCTTGATATAAATTACCTTAAGTGATGAATTGGACAGGAGTATAGGCCTAACCAGAAAGTATTGCATTGGTTTATTGATGAAAATTTTTAAGAGCATAATCAATGCACTGTACAATAAGCTCATTGCGGCTGATGTCAGTATCATTCGAAAGTGTATCAAGAACTTTTAGTACATCAGCATCTAATCTAATGCTGATGACGGTTTTTTCAGGTTTAACAGGTTTGAACTCATTTGTAAAACACATATTAATATCATTATATTTTATATGCGGAGGTATTTGTATATTCAATAAACGAATACATATAGTATTTACTTTTCGAATAACATATGATAGCATGCTCATGCAATTAGGATATTAAGTGACATAAATGAGCAGTATGAAAACAGGATTTACATTATCAGAAATACTTATAACCCTTGTAATTATAGGGTTTATAGGAGCTCTTGGCGTGCCTATGCTGGGTTCCCAGAAACTTAAAAAGCCTATGGAAATTAAATCAAGGCATGGCACGATGGAATGTTTTTGGGAAAATGACCGCTTAATGCAGTTTCAAGCTAACAATACTGAAAACAAAGATGGTGAGCTTAAAGATGTAACAGACGAAGGCGCCTGTTATTTCACACCTCCTACGTCAGCAAACTTGTTTGTTTTGCAAGCAGTAGGAGCTGGAGGCGGAGGTGCTGTCGGGCTTTCAGGGCTGCCCCGCTACACACCGTCAAGGGATAATGTGTCAGGAGAAATTCCAACTGATACCGGCTTTTTAGCTGCAATAAGCGATACAAAGAAAGTACCGGACTGGGTAAGAAAAGAATGGAATAAACAGTGGATGGGCAATAATTCGCAGGGAGTCAAGTATACTTTGACATCTCCTATCGGAGATGGCGGAAGCGGTGCTTGTGATAAGCGGCGTGTTGATGTAACTAATGGTGAATATAATGATTGCTCAGATTTGTGCACCTCTGGACTTGAATATCTATGCCCGAGCAGATGTATAGAGGATTTATCAGCTGCGGGCGGAACATCAGCTGCTGGTGTACAGCTTGTAGTTAGTGCTCCGATATGGTATTCACCGGAAGGACAGCAAGATTCTGTTAAATATACTGTAAACTATAACGAAACAAGACTTGAAATAGGATCTAAATCAGTCTTACTGCCATCTTCAAAACCGGGTGAAGACGGCAGGGTAAATTATCCTCACGAAGGAGAAAAAGAAGATGGGAAAGATGGAGAGGAATATGACTTGAATAGAGATGCTGTAATTTCAGGGTTTTCAGTTTTAAGCTCCTCTTCTGTTAATAAAAGACGAAAAGGCGGAACAGGGTGTAGTAAAACCTCTGGTGAAAGAGGACTTAAAGGAGAAATAACCGATAATGAACCGGAAAAAATCTCTTTTTCTACAGAATCACTTGCTGTAAATGCAACTTTCGGCGTAGCAGGTTCTGCCGGACAATGTGATATGCGGCTTTTAGAAAAATTGCCGTCAGATACATCTTTAAAACTTGTTCCGGCAAAGTCAAATAAAGGTGAAGATGAGGCTACACATTCAACTATTTATAAAAAGAATAAAGAAACAGGAGGCTGGGACGCTCTTATTAGTGTCAGCTCCGGAGTTGACGGCTGGGGTGGTACAGAGTTACTTCCGATAGAAGAAGGCGATTTACCATTCCCGAAAGTATATTTCCCTTATGCATTCAGAGCAGCTATTCCTACGTTGTCAATTGCTTCTGGTGCTGGATACAGGAGTTATCTGGCAAAAGAGAACAATACGCTTGGTACACCTGGTGCATCCGGTGCAGGAGCCCATCCGATAATACTTTCAGTATCTGGAAATGCTCAACATACGATTAATGGAGTTACAACAGGTAATGAAGCATTAAAACCAATTGTAAGTACTGATGTGCGCTGTTTTGACGGTACTAAATACGGCGCAGGGCAGCCAGCTCCTACATATTGCGGTACCGGTAATACAAGCGGTAATCCAGGGGCGGTAGTAATTTCCTGGTAAATGTGAGGACAAAATGAAAAAAAATAATTTTAAATACGCTTTTACATTAGTAGAATTAATGGTATTTTTTATCTTTATATCACTGCTTCTTGCAGCATCTACACCTATAATAACAAAAAGGGTAAAAAATCTCCCAATCAAACATCATCATGGAAAGTTTGTTTGCTACGGCAATAGCTATGAGTATTATAATTCCAGCCGTCTTGTATCCTCAGGATCCGGATGTAAGTTTACACCGCCAAAGAGAGCTTCATTATTTAAGATAGAGCTTGTCGGCGGAGGTGCCGGAGGTTGTGAATATTCTGATTGGGGCGAGGATATGGAAACCCGCTCAGGCGGTTATAACATTCCCGGGGGACATTATGGGGATGGGTATACAGATTTGCAGGATGGTGTACTGTATGACATGCTTTATAACGCCCCTTTTATCTATGCTGTAGAGGGTACAGATGGTAAACCTGGTAAAAATACTGAAGCAAGGACATATACCGGAGTAGGGTCGCCTAAAATGACTCTTAATGGTGCTTGTGCCGGTACCTGCTGGTCACCAACTGCTTATGATTGTGAAAAAACCGGAACAAGAAAGAAAACCGATGCTAACGGCAACTATGTAAAAGATGAAGAAGGTAATTATGTTTATGAAGAGTATACATATACCAGTACCTGTTATACAACTCAAGCAGAAGACAATATGTTATCTTATCCGACTTGTTCTTCTTGCAGGTCATACGAAAATCAGCTATATTCTATTCAAAGAAGTATTATGAACAGTACAAACTGTGACACTGATGACTGGTGCTACAATATTGCAACGACAGCTTTTGCAGATCCTTTCCGTGCTCAGGCAGATAGTGTCGGAAGACCAAACAGCTTCGGAACTATTGATAATTTTAGTACACTTAGTGAGGCAACTGGTTATGGTGCTAGAGGAGGATATGGTCAAGACTTCTATATAGAAGGAACAATAGACTTTTGTGATTATTCAAAAGGCGGAACTTGTCCTGACAAGAATTCAAATGAGTATAAAAGAATAATGGGCGGAGTCCTTCAATTCAGCTATGGACAAACAATGGACGACGGTAGAATATGTTTGAATACACAATGTACGCAATCTACAAGTGGAACAGGTGTAAAAAAATACCTTGAGAGTCTTTTTGGAACTTATCTTGTAAAGGGTACAACATCTGCACCAGGCTCTTGTGCCGGTTGGGGAACAATAAAATATAAAGAACATCCTAATACCAAAGTGGGTAGCAGCAAGAGTTCTTATATGCATGGTCAGGATGGAGATGATGTATTACATTATGATGCTTTAAAAACCTGGGGAGAAAAATGCACTACTAATGCCCAGAGAGCCAAAGGCGGCGAAGGCGGATGGTATCAGGATACAGGTTCTATTATATATGGTACAAATGGAACTAATCTTGGCGGTACACTAAGAAAAGCTTATGATGCAAGCGATTATGGCATTATAAACAATAGCTCCCCTTGGCCAGCTAAAGAAGGGGCAAAGAGAGATCGTATACCGTCACTTACGACCTCAACAACTCTTAACGTCAGATGGCACGAGGTTGGTGCCGGAGGCGGTGCTGCTTCTTATAAAATTGCTTATGTATCAAATATTGATAAAGATTGTGTTTTCAATGTTGCAAGCGGCGGGCCTGCTATTATAAAAGGAATGTCAGAGGCGCAATTAGAATCAATACATGATGGTTTAACAACATCACTAACTTGTAATGAAGGCACACTGCGACTTACCGCCGAGGGTGGACAGTATGATACTTCAACTTCTATAAAAACATATTCTGGTTTTGATTATATGACATCTGCCGGCGTATTTACTAATCCGTCTACATTTACTACGAGTACGAGCGGGGGAGCATCACCATTTAGTCCAAAAGACGTGTATACTAAATATATTATTGGAAAATATGGGTTTGGCGCAGGCGGAAGAGGTACTGAGATTACAGACTCTTGTACAAAACCTTATGGTGAGTGGAGTGTAAACAGAGTATATTATGACGGCATAGATAAATCCGACTACCAGAATTGGCCTCAAGAACCTTGCAACGGGGTATCAACCTCATCAGCTGAAAGTGGCAGTCCTGGTGTAATTATAATTTCATGGTAAACTAATCCAGCGGCGCTTTATGCGCGGAGAATGTGAGGAGTTAGCATATCTCCCTCACATTCTTTCTTTATATATTTATTTCTAATTTCGGATTTTTTCTAAACCACGTAAGCTGGCGTTTTGCGTAATTTCTTGTGTGCTGCTTGAGTTTATCTAAGGCTTCTTCCAGAGTCCATTCGCCGTCAAGGTATGATAAAATTTCCTGATACCCTATTGTGCAGACGAAATTTTTAATGCGTCCGTGTTTCTTTAGAAGATATTTGGTTTCTTCAATTAATCCTTGTTCAACCATCATATCAACACGTTTGTTAATTCGTTCGTACAAATCTTTTCTTGAGGTAAGCACAGGCATTTTCCATTCAACATCAAATTCAGGTTCTTTCTGAATATCCATTTCCGAAATAGGCTTCTTGAGCAGTTTAATAACTTCAAGAGCTCTTACTATTCTTCGCTTGTTGGCGTCTTTTAATCTTTCATACGTAATATTATCAAGAACTTTAAGCTCTTCTAAAAGCTCATCTTTTTCTTTTAAATCCAGCATCTCACGCAGTTTATAATCTGCTTCTACGCGTGGAAGATTGTAGTTTTCAAGCAAAATTCTGAAGTAGAGTCCTGTGCCTCCTGCGACAATCGGAGTTTTACCGCGGGATAAAATATCATAAATTGCTTTTCTGGCGTCATCATAATAATTCCCGACCGAATAATCGAATTCCGGTTCTACAATGTCAATTAAATGATGGGGAATTCCTTGACGCTCTTTCATATCTGGTTTTGCGGCTGCAATATTAAATCCTTTATATACCAGCCGTGAATCTGCTGATACTATTTCTCCGTTAACTTGTGCGGCAAGGCTGATTGCCATTGCTGTTTTTCCGCTGGCCGTCGGGCCGGCTACTGCTATTACTTTTGGTTTCATAATTACATTCTACCGTAAAATCTAAATCTATGTTATAATATGCGTATGTTAAAGAAAATTCTTGCATCTGTTTTGTTATCAATGTCTATGGCTGCATATGCCGCTGATATTCCTGTGGATGCAAAGCTGGATTATAATCAGGGCATTGATTTTTATAAGCTTGGTATGTATGAACGTGCGATTGAATCTTTCCGTTCTGCAGTAAGAACTTATCCGGATTATATTGATGCTTATTATAATCTGGGAACCGTGCTAGAGTATTTGAAACAGTATGCAGAGGCTCTTTCTGTATATAAACAGGTTTATTTGAGAAATCCTAATGACTACGAGGTTATATATAAGCTTGCTTATCTCAGTTCCAAACTAGAAGATTATACAAAAGCAGCTGAATATTTGAAACTTATTCCGCAGTCCAGCAGTTATTATCAAAGAGGGCAGGAGCTTGCCGAGTCTATAAAAGTTTCAACAACGCTGCCGGTGCAGCCGTCTAATGCCCCGTCAAAAATTGCATCGCAATCAGGAATTTATGAAAATATTCTCAGCCCGACCGGAATTACGACAGACAATGCCGGAAATGTCTACGTTGCAACTTTTTCTGACAACACAATAATGAAAATTACTCCGGAAGGAAAACGTCAGGTGTTTCTGAAAAGTTCGCTGATTAACGGCCCTATCAGTCTTGTGTCTGATAATGCAGGAAATATTTATGTTTCTAATTATAATTCCGGAAACGTTGTAAAAATAAATCCGTCTGGAGTCGCTTCTGTTCTTGTTTCCAAACTTGATAAACCATACGGGCTGCATGTAGAAGGTAATATGCTCTTTATAACCTGTCAGGGCTCAAATTCAATAATGCGTCAAAAGTTGTAAACTTAGGGCTTATTTATAGATAGCATTTAGCTTCTTCGCCATCAACTCCTGCATAAAGCTCAACATATTGTTTTGCAGGGCTTGAGTCGATTTTTGTAAACAAAACTTCTTCTATCTGGAAAAATCCTACATCAGCGCTCATTTCAACGCTAATCTTAATAGGTTTTCTCTGTCCGTGCTGTATTCTAATTCTATTAATAGCGTTAGCTGAATACTTGTGTATATCACCTACACGCGGGGTAGTGTTAATAGAGAGCGGAATTCTCGCACGGCCTTTTGTCATATCGCATCCGTCAGCAATAAGAATTATGCCGGCTTCTGTTGAGTGAATTTTTCTTGATGACATATGACCGATAATGGCTTCTATAACAACAGACCTTATAATCACGCGCCTGTGAAGATCATGCGGAAAAACTTCCATTAGCGCTCTTTCTATTATAGGTTTTGCTAAGATAACGGACATTTCTTCGTGTCCCTGACGGCCAATCATCATTCCTAAATCGTGCATAAGGCCGGCCAGTGTTACGGCACATAAACTGTCCTCAAAAGTTCCAATCTCTTCTGTTTCAAGCGAGGTTTTAATGCCAGATTCGTGAAGAATATTGAGCATTTTTATTGCATTAGCAGCAACCTGCCGCATATGTACAGGGCCGTGGTCATTATAGCCTAGACGTTTGATGGAAACATTGTTGGCATAATCCTGCATTTCCTGCAATTCTTCATCTTCAAACAGGTAATTTACTAGTTTCAGACAATCAGGGCGCTCATGTAATCTTTTTAGAATCTTTGATTCTACGGATACTTCTTTTATTGATTTCATATTTACATGATAACATTATTGTTTAAGTTTATCAATATTAAGAATAAGCCTGTTATCTTCCGGAGAAAGGTTGTACATACGTCTTACAAAGTTCGTTATATAGTGTTTTGGCAGACCTATTTTTTTGAAAGTTCCGTCATTGTATAATTCTATAAGTCTGTCTACTTGTTTCTGGCAGTTTTCATATGTTTGCGGATATTTTTTTAATTGCTGCTGCATTGGTCTTTGTGCGCGTTCAGAGTTATAATAAGCAGAGCTTATGCCATAATTTTGAAGGTTGTCCTTTCCGTTTTTCACAAAAGGAATAAGGTGGTCGATACTGCCCGCAGATCCTGCAACCATATTATAACCAATTTTATCTGATGAATACTCTACGCATTTCATTACAAACGCTGAAAGATTGTCGTGTGAAGTAGGCAGGCTGACTGCTTTCTGAACCATCTTATGTGCAAGTTTTGTGTCCTCAAGTTTATTTGTAATCTTTTGAAGCTCATAGATGAAAGATTTTCTATTGAAAGGTATTACAATTGGTATACTGTATATTTTGGATCTTGTCCGGGCAAATAGTTTTGTTAATTCCTGATTATTTTTCAGGTTTGTTTCTGCTGCCATAATCTCTATCTGAGTTAGTATGTCAGCCCGCTTTTTAATTAAGCTTTTATCATTCTTTATCTTTTTATTTCTTTTAGCTTTTGACTTAATATTTTTTGCATTATTCTCTTCTTGAGGAGTCTTTTCAGGAAGCTTTTTAGCTATCTGAAGCATTCTTTTAAGGGTGCAGCTTTCAGAAGTGTTATTTTTTGCAGCAACTTCATCAGCAATACGCTGTAATTTGTATTGAAATTCTTTAGCACTAAATGGAAGCGCTACTGGTTCATGGCTTAGTTTTTTGTATATAATTGACATCATTGAGTCAAATTCCTGCTTTAATTGAGGAGGCATCTCTCCAGACATTTCTGTTAACTCATCAAATATAGGCTGCTGAATTTCAAGCAGTTTTTTATTGTGTTCTGGTGCAATTTTTCTTATTACATCTGCAAGTTTATACTGCGGATTTGCCTTGGCCATTGTTTTAACTATAGAAAAGAATTCACTTTCTATGGTATGAAGGCTTTTTTCAAAAGGCTTTATTATTTTAATGACATTTTTTATTGCTCTGGAAAAAACATGTTTGGAATAAAATCTCTCTAAAATTTTAGGATCTATAACATTTTTGCCTGAATACATATCAGGAATTCCGTATGCCATCAATGCTCTTAAAGTCTCGGCATTCTCTGCTGTTCGGCCAAAAGATACTGTATCGCAGGGAAGAGGTTTTAATAATGGAGCCAATACAGGGTACCTGTATTGAGAACAATCATATCGATTGTTCTCATATCTTGCTATAGGTATTTGTGAAAAAATAGATTGAATTCGCATGTAATATTCTAAAGCCTCTAAATAATTTTTTTGCTATTAAAAAGGAAGGTATATCACCTTCCTTTTTTTATTAAACAGCTGCAGCTTTATCAGACTTCTTTTTATCTTCCCATATATCAACAAGTGTTGAGCAGAAGAAGATGCTTGAATAAGTTCCGATAGCAATACCAAGAATCATTGCCAGAACGAAATCTCTTGTTGTAACCCCGCCAAGGAAATAAAGCGCTAGCAATGTTATCAAAGTTGTTAATGATGTATTGATACTTCTTGCAAGAGTCTGGTTGATACTTGCGTTCATTATTTCGCCAAAAGTCATTTTCTTTGAGTAATATTTCAAATTCTCACGAACTCTGTCAAAAACAACAATTGTATCGTGTACAGAGAAGCCTATTACGGTAAGCAAGGCTGTTACAAAAAGTGCATCAATTTGAACATCGTACAACAATCCCAGTATTGAGAAAATGCCGCAAACAAAAAGCGCGTCATGAACAAGCCCCAGAATTGCAGCGAGCGCATAATCAAACTGAAATCTTATTGTCAGGTATGCAACAATTCCTAAAAGTGCTAATGAAAGAGCTATCATTGAGTTTTTAAATAGTTCCATACCAAGCGTTGGGCCTACAGATGATACCTGAACCAGCTGAGGTGATGTAAATTCGCTGTCAATAATATTTGTTATTTTGTCCTGATCTGCAGAACCTTCTTCAATAAATTTTGTTCTGATAGAAAGAATAGACTTTAATTCAGTGTCCTGTTGAGAATTTACGTTAATAATCTGAAGATAAGGGTTATCGATCCCGCCTTTTTCCAGTGCCTGCCTTACATCTGAAAGCTTATCGTTAGAAATAGCCTCTTTAACGCCATATTGTAATGTTGTTCCGCCTGTATAATCAATACCTACTTTTAGCGGAGTATGTGTCGGATAGGTAATTGTAGAATAAATCATTGCCACAATACCAGGCAATAATAAAATTGCTGATAATGCTAAAAATATAAATCTGTTTTTTACGATATCTAATTTCATTGTTTCTTTCCTCTTGTCGTCTTTTTGTAGTTTTGCTTTGAGGGAGACTGTGAGGTTGAAAAGCTCCTTGTAGTTATGCGAAATGTCTCCCGAGCATATGTCTACCTACGTAGTACTAGTCAAGTATTCCGAACTTAGCTTTTTCCCTCTGGGTTTCAACAGCCTGATATCCTTCGTTAATATCATTTGCGTGAAGCCCGAATAATCCAGGATGTGTAAGTTTACCTGTTCCGAATATCAAGTGCATAAAGTTTTTGGTAATTGTTATTGCACTGAACATTGAAACAAGTACACCTATTGCAAGAGTTAAAGCAAAACCTTTAACAATGCTTGTGCCGCAGCAATACAGGATTGCGCAGGTAATTATTGTTGTCATATTAGAGTCAAAAATACTTGTAAAAGCTCTGTCAAATCCTGAATTAATAGCTGTGAAAAGTGTTCTTCCGGCTTTTAGTTCTTCTTTTGTTCTTTCGAAAATCAATATGTTTGCATCTACAGCCATACCAATACTCAGGATGAAACCTGCAATACCGGCAAGAGTTAATGTTACACCGAATAATTTAAATATTGCAAAAAGAATAACACCGTATATGCAGAGTGCAATGTCTGCGATTAAGCCCGGAGCTCTGTAATATGCAACCATAAACAGCATTACAAATCCAAGACCTATAATACCTGCAATTTTAGATTTAGCAATACTATCAGCACCAAGAGTCGGTCCTACTGTATTTTCTTCTATGATTTTAGCCGGTACGGGAAGTGCGCCGGCGTTTAAGAGGTCAACCATTTTCTTTGCCTCTTCATAGACAAAACCGCTATCTCCACCTGAAATTTGTGCTCTTCCGCCTGTAATAGCTTCTCTTATAACAGGTGCAGACTGAAGCTCTCCGTTAAAGAAAATTGCCATCGGCTGGCCTACAAGCTGTTTAGTTAAATCTGCAAATTTCTTAGTTCCGGCACCGTTAAACTCTAAATCAACAACCCACTGTCCGTTTTGAGAATTTGTACTCAAATTCGCTTTAGATAAATCCTTACCGGTAAGTCCTGTTGCAATCCATTCTGCTTCACCGTCTTTCATGACCGGTTTTCTAAAATCCAGCTCTGCTGTTTCACCTATATATTCTTTTGCCTGATTTAAGTCTGAAACATCAGGAATCTCTACAACAAGTCTTTTATCACCAGCTCTTTGAACTACTGTTTCAGAAACGCCGAGTTTGTTAACCCTGTTTTCTATTGCAAACTGTAAGCTTGACATCATATCCGGCGTAATTTGTGCAATTGTATCACTTGTCTGTGCTTCCAAAACCAAACGTGAGCCGCCTACCAAATCAAGTCCCAGTTTAGTTGGTTTTGTACAGATTATAACAATACTGGCAATAACTATTGCTACAATCATCCAAAACAGTATTAGTTTGTTTTTCATCTATATACTCCTTATTAACATTTATATTTTTATTTTATCCCAAACTTGAATTTACAATCTTACCCGACAGGCTAAATCGAATCAAGCGTAAATATTAATTCAGCCTTTTCTGATTTTGTAAGTTCAACAAGCGGGCGTCTTACATAATCATTGATTATTTCTTTGTACGCCAATGCTGCCTTTACAGGAACAGGGTTTGGCGCCATAAATAATTTTTTGAAGATTGGATATAGTTTCTGGTGCATATTCCTTGCAGTAAGCACATCGCCGGTTTTAAAGTTTCTTATCATTGATTTAATTTCTTTGCCGAAAAGATGTGATGCTACTGAGATTACGCCGTGTGCCCCTACAGAAAGCATTGGAAGGGTAAGGCTGTCATCACCGGAATAAATTGTGAAATCTTTAGGGCAATTCATTTTTAAGTCCGTAATTAAATCCATATCTCCGAAGCTCTGCTTGAGAGCAACAATATTTTCGTATTTTCTTGCAAGTGTTTTTACTGTATCAACTGACATATTAACACCTGTTCTTGACGGAATATTGTATAAGATGACAGGAAGTTCAACAGCTTCCGCAACAGCAGAAAAATGTTCAATTATACCGCTCTGAGATGGTTTATTGTAATAAGGAACTACTGATAAGATAGCATCAACACCTTCTTTTTCAGCTTTTTTTGCCATCATAACAGCTGTTTCTGTTGAATTTGAACCTGTACCCATAATGACTTTTCCATTTGCGCCTACACCTCTCTTTGCGCTGCAAAGGATTTCAATTTCTTCTTCATGCGTCAAGGTTGGTGATTCTCCGGTTGTACCTGTTACAAGAACGGCGTCTGAACCGGTATTAATAAGCTGATATGCCAGCTGTTCAACCTTTTCGTAATCAACTTCTCTCTTTTCATTGAATGGTGTTACCATTGCGGTAATAACTTCTCCTGCATCATATCTCATATGTATACTCCTTTTTGTTAAATTTCAAACTGTTTAAACTCGTGTACTTCCAGTGTCTTATCTCCATATTGGAAAACTCCTATCTGTGATGTCTGATATCTGTGAGTTTCATTATATCTGTATCTATAAGACGTATCTGCTGCCATAGTTATTTTCCCGAAATGTTTAAGGCTGATTAACTTATTCAGCTGTCTTATATTCTCCGGAGTTTGCTCACCTGCTTGAATACAGATAGAGTAGTCTAATGGCGTTGTAGAGTGCAGAACTTTGAATAAAATCTTAAGAACACTGTCGATTTTGTTGAAATCAGTAAATGAATACATAAATCCGCCTTCATATGGAATAGGTGCAATTTCAAGTTTCTCCATGATAAATTTGTTCATATATTCATTTTGAGCTTTTAAATCAACATTAATTTCTTTGTGAGAAAACTTAGCCTTTACTTCTGTGTGTATTGTAACAACGTATTTGCTAATCTTCTTTTCTTCAGCTTCAATCTGTTCTTTTAAAGATTTATTTAATACAGCTTCTTCTGTTTTTTTGCAGATATAATGGGTACTTTTGTACAACCCTTCAAGAGCACAAGTAATTATGATTAATAAATTCATACAGAAATACAGCACAAGCAGGATAACAATTGCACTGATGTATTTTAGTTCAAACACAGCACCCCATATGTTAAACGATATTGAATAAATGTTGTTTGCAATTTCGAGTAATGATTTTAAAAACGGAGTAATAAATCCCATCCAGCTCCACTCAGCATGAGTAAGATTTTGTATCCAGAAAAGTAAGAGCATAATTATGCAGAAAACCCACACAATTTTCATAAAATGCCAGAAACTTTTTAAGCCGTTAAAAAATTTAAGAATGTATTTATGCATTTACCCTCCTAAATACAAGTTATCTATTAATCTTACATTTTCAACTCTGCAGGCAATCAGTGCTATAGAATTATCATTAGCTTTTTCCTGTTCTTCAAGCGTGTCTTTATCGAGAATCTCAAGGTATTCCATATCATGCTTATCAGTCAGATAGCTGTAAGCAGTTTCTTTTAGAGCCGAAACATCGTTTATACCGCGTTTGTAACAAGCCTTGATATTATTCAAAATTTTGCTCAAAACAAGTGCTTCAACCTTGCCGTCCTCAGACAGATATTTATTTCTGGAGCTAAGCGCCAGTCCGGATTCTTCACGTACAATAGGGCACTGTATTATTTCAACAGGAACATTTAAATCCTTAACCATTTTTTTGATTATTATAACCTGCTGTGCATCTTTTTGCCCGAAAAATGCCAAATCAGGCTGAACAATATTGAAAAGTTTTAAAACAACTGTGCAAACCCCGTCGAAATGCCCGACTCTTGTCTTGCCGCAAAGCTTGTTTACGTAAAAAAACGGTGGACAAACGTAAGTTAAAGTATCATTAGACAAACGGTTACCACTACCATACATTGTGTCTGGTGACGGCGCAAACACAACATCAACACCTGCGGAGTCGCACAAAGCCTTATCAGCCTCTAATGTTCTCGGATATTTATCAAAGTCTTCCGCAGGGCCAAACTGTATCGGGTTAACAAATACAGATACAACAACCTTATCACATGTTTCTTTAGCTTTCTTTATAAGGCTCAAATGGCCTTCGTGTAAAGCACCCATAGTAGGAACAAGCCCTATTTTTAACCCGCTCCATTCCTTTCTTTTCTCTCTTAATTCCTTAATTGAATGTATTAGCATATTTATAAATTTAATTTACCCCTCTCTCTTTCATCCAGCTTAAAAGATTCTCTCTCGGAAGGAAAAATCTCTCCCTTCACTTCTCTGATATACATACTAACGCTATTTGACACTGTTTCATGTAAATTTGCGTATTTTTTCACGAATTTTGGCGTGAAGTCAGTAAACTTTCCTAAAATATCATCAGTAACAACAATCTGACCTGAACAATCTTTGCCGGCACCAATTCCAATTGTTGGAACTTTTAGATTTTCTGTAATATATTTAGCACTGTCAGAAGGCATAAGTTCAAGTACAATCGCAAAACATCCGGCTTCTTCAAGCTTCTTGGCACTTTCTAAAATCTGCTCTATTTTTTCGGACGTTTTTCCCTGAATTTTGTGTCCGCCGATTGTGTTCATCAGCTGTGGCGTAAAACCAAGGTGCCCCAGAACTGGTATTCCTGACTCAACGCATCGTCTAACCAGTTTCAGAATATGTTCATTGCATCCTTCAAGCTTAACTCCGGAGGCACCGGCCTTAATCATTTTTGAAGCATTTTCTAAACCCTGTTCAACGGTCAGGTTATAGCTCATAAACGGCATATCACCTACAATAAAAGAATTTTGTGCGCCTCTTGCAACAGCTTTTACAAATATCAGCATCTCGTCAATAGAAATGTTATAAGTGTCCTTATAACCTAATGCAACCATAGCCAGAGAGTCACCGACTAAAATCCCGTCAATCTCAGCTTTATCAAGAACCTGTGCGGTGGAATAATCGTAAGCAGTGAGCATTGCTATTTTTTCATTATTTTCTTTTAATCTCTGAAAACTTGTAACTGTCCTCATTATCTTTTTACTGCCCTTCTGTACCAGTAATATACTGCTCTTGCTACTCTATGTGAGCTGTGTCTGACAAGCCCCTCTTTATTTTCTTGTAACAATTTTTGAGAAACTACTTCAATCCCTATAGGTGCAATATTTTCCATATCTAATCTTACAGGAATTGAGCCGCTCTTTGCATATCCTTCTGAAATATTATCCGGCAGGCTGTCATTAACCAGAACAGCATCGACAATTTTTTTGCCGTTAGCGTGTGTAATCAGTGCGTTAACGTGGCTTGCAACAGAATAGTTATCAGTTTCACCCGGCTGGGTCATAATATTGCATACATATATTTTTTTTGCGTGTGATTTATCTATGGCTTCTACTATACCATCAACCAGAAGATTTGGAATTACACTGGTGTATAAACTTCCGGGGCCCAGAATGATTAAATCTGCTTCATGAATAGCTGTAATTGCTTCAGGCAGTGCATGGCAATGCTCGGGCTCTGTAAATAATCGTTTAATTTTTCCGTGAGCTTCCGGTATATTGGATTCGCCGTGAATAATCCGGCCATCTTCAAAAGAAGCGGCAAGTTTCATATCATCTAAAGTCGCAGGAAGCACAACTCCTCTGATATTAAGAACGTTTGATGATTCTTTTACAGCTCTTACCATATCGCCTGTAATAGAGCATAATGCTGTAAGGAAAAGGTTGCCGAAACTATGTCCTTCAAGGCCTTCGCCGTTTTTAAAACGGTATTGAAAAAGTTCGGTAATCATATCTTCATCATCAGCAAGCGCAGCTATACAGTTTCTGATATCTCCCGGAGGAAGAACGCCCATTTCTTCTCTTAATCTTCCTGAGCTTCCGCCGTCATCACCAACGGTTACGATTGCAGTTACGTTATTTGTATATTTTTTTATACCTCTGAGAAGCATTGAAAGCCCAGTTCCTCCGCCGATTGCAACTATTTTGGCGCCTTTATTGAGCTTTCTTCTTCTGTATAATTTTTCTAAAACAGAAATATTTCCTTTTTTGTTATCCATATCCATAATGGATAAAGTAGTTTTCTGCCAGCCTTTAAAGAATATAGCAGAACCAATAAGAATAAATACTGCGGCCAGAAAATTGGACGGCAGTATTAATGCAGCTTTTCTAATTAATTCAAGAGTTAAGTATATAGGTCTAACATTAGCCAGTACCATAAAACCAAGAACAATCATTATGGAGCCGAAAAAGATAAGCAGAAACCATCTTTTTACTTCCAGCCCCGGAAGCAGCCATCCTACATCTTTTGTAACTTTAACATTGTTTTTAAATCTTGAAAACATATTAATCCACCCATCCTGAAGCTTTAGCATTAATATAATTAACCGGCGCAGGTGTGATGTAGTTTCTGGCCTGCTGTATTAAATCAAGCGAATTTTTGTATTTGTTTGAAAAATGAATTGTATTGACTTCTGCAAAACTCATTCCGCCTAAATTATTGCGGATTTGCGACGTATGCAGAAGGTGCTGGAATCTTTTGATTAAATCGTAATTATTAGTATTATCAGGAACAGAATAATCGATTGTTAAATCAGGGTTGTAAGTTTTTTCAAGGCTGAGTTCCTGAGCAACCTGAATATTTACATAATCTCCTACTTTTGCTGTTATATCACCGGCCGGAGCATAATAAACGAGCCATTCAGAGCATTTTTTTACAGCTTTTGCTATTGCAGAGGAGAATTGAAAATCCTCACCGGCCATTTTGTACATTGCACCGTGCGGTCTAACGTGTTCAATACTTAATCCGTAAGCTTTTGCAAATGACATAATTGCACCAACCTGATAAACAACAAGAGCTTCAAGCTCATCTTCTTTGAGTTCAACAGGCCTGTAGCCGAAACCCTGAATATCATTAAATCCGATGTGTGCACCAATTGCTACATTTTTTTCTTTTGCCCTAAGCATAGCTTCCTTAATTGTTACAGGGTCACCGGCGTGAAAACCGCAGGAAACATTAACTGAGCTTACATAATCAAGAAGCTCGTATTCCTGAATATTTTTGTATACTCCGTAAGCCTGTGCTAAATCGCAATTGAAATCTATATTTTTAATCGACTTTTTTTCTAATACTTCCTGCATTTAATTCTCCCCTGTTCATCTTCCAATTATACATCAAAAGACAAAATTTATTTATTATAACAATCCCGTAATATTATCTCTTGTAATAACCGCGTCATAATTTTTATAACCGAGAATTTTTTCAATATTATTTGAGTGCGAACCCACAATTCTCCTGCATTCCTGCGAGTTATAATTCACCATTCCGCGTGCAAACTCGATATTATTTTCATCCATTATTGAAACAACTTCTCCGCGGTTGAAATCATTAACGACATTTAAAATTCCGATAGGCAGAAGGCTTGAACACTGTTCTAATATAGCTTTTTTTGCGCCTTCATTAACTACAAGTCCGCCAATAATATTTGTTGCATATCCAATCCAGCGTTTTTTATCCGGAAGATTTTCACTTGTAGGCAGGAACATTGTTCCGATATCTTCACCTTCAAAAATTTTATTTATTACAAAAGGTATTTTACCGTTGGCAATTAAAACTTTACCGCCAAATCTGGTTACAAGTTTGGCTGCTTCGAGTTTTGTCCGCATACCGCCTCTTCCGCCTTCGGAAGCGTCGGTTCCAAGCGACATTATTTCATCTGTAACGCAATCAACTTCTTTGATAAGCTCTGCATTTTTATCAACTTTTGGATTTGCGGTGTAAAGTCCGTTTATATCAGATAAAAGGATTAACAAATCTGCGTCAAGTTCGCTTGCTACAAGTGCTGAAAGCTTGTCATTATCGGCAAAACAAACTTTCATTCCTGACATCATAGGGTTCATTTCTATAGTTGAAACCGTATCATTCTGGTTAATAATCGGGACAACCCCGAATTCAAGAATTTTGTTTAATGTTGTTCTAAGGCTTAAATAGCGGTATCTTAAAGAAAAATCATCCTCAGTCAAAAGAATTTGCGCGATTGGAACATCGTAAATTCCAAATCCGTTTTCATAAAAAGACATTAGTCTGCTCTGCCCCACTGCGGCGCAAGCCTGTTTTACGCCATCCTCAGCAGTTGATTCCAGATTAAGTTTCTTTTTGCCAAGTCCGACAGCTCCGGAGGTTACAAGAATAACTTCCTTTCCCTGTTTGACGAGTTTCGCCATATCTTCAATGAAGGAGTAAATACGCGAAATTGCAACTTCACCTTCTGAATTTCTTAATACATTTGTTCCGAGTTTTATAACAATCCTTTTTGCGTTAATAAATTCTTCTCTTAGCATTTTTTAAATACCCATAGCTTTCAAAACGTCTTTAATTTCAGAAGATGTTTTCTTGACATCTGCATTAGAATATTTTATAGCATTATCAGGATCTTTTAGACCATTTCCTGTAAGAATACATACAATGTCTGTACCTTGTTTTACAAGTCCTTGCGAATGTGCCTGAATTAAGCCTGCAACAGAAGCTGCACTTGCTGGTTCGCAGAGGATACCTTCTGTAGCGGCAAGCATTTTATAAGCTTCAACAATCTTTTCATCAGATACACATCCGATTTTACCTTTGCTTTCATCTCTTGCAGCTTCTGCCTGTTTCCAGCTGGCAGGATTTCCTATTCTTATTGCAGTTGCAAGAGTTTCCGGTTTCAAAATTCTTTCCCCGCGTACGATAGCAGCAGAACCTTCTGCTTCAAATCCCATCATCATAGGAAGGTTTTTAATCGTACCTTCTGCATGGTATTCTTTGTAGCCTTTCCAGTAAGCGGTAATATTTCCGGCATTTCCTACAGGGATAAAGTGGTATTCAGGAGCTTTTCCTAAAGCGTCGCAAATTTCAAATGCACCGGTTTTTTGTCCTTCAATCCTATAAGGGTTAACAGAGTTAACAAGTGTAATAGGATGTGTTGCTGAAATTTCTCTAACGCAGTCAAGAGCCTGATCAAAGTTGCCTTGTATAGCGATAATTTCTGCACCGTACATCATAGCTTGAGAGAGTTTTCCGAGAGCTATGTAACCGTCCGGGATAAGTACAAATGTCTTAATCCCGGCTTTTGCACCGTATGCAGCGGCCGAAGCTGAAGTGTTTCCGGTGGAAGCGCATATTATAGCGCTTGCGCCGTCCTCTTTTGCTTTTGTAACAGCCATTGTCATTCCACGGTCTTTAAAGCTTCCTGTAGGGTTGCAGCCCTCAAATTTTAAATAAATATTAGCTTCAAGCCCGATTTTACGTGCAAGGTTGCCGGCTTTAATTAACGGGGTGTTACCTTCGTTTAAAGTTACAACCGGAGTTGAATCTGTTACCGGTAAATATTTTCTGTATTTGTTAATTAATCCCTGATAGTACATAATCTAATCCTCTCTTTGTTTATCTTTAATATATCACAATAGAAAGGAAAATAGAACTTATAAAACTTATTTTTCAATATTTTTATCGCTTTTAGTGATAATTAATTTATCATTTTCAATTGTGTATTTAATCATATTTATTTGCGGATTTACGTCCAGCATTTGTAAAATTGTTGAATTAATACACAATGCCCAACCGTTGCCATTCCGTATTAGTTTTCTGTCGTAACTCATAGAATATACCTTGTGCTCTATTCATCAATAAGCGAGAAATCATCTCCCAGCTTCTCTTCTAATCTTTTAACAAGCTCTGAACATTTAATCCCTAATGCTTCTGAAAGCTGCCAAATAGTTATGAATTTACAATGATGAATGCCATTTTCTAATTTTGACAAAGTAGCTCTGCTTATATCATATTCATCCGCCAGTTTGTTAAGAGATTTATCAGTGTTCGTTAAGCGAAGTTCTTTAACGAGTTCACCAACTGTTTTAGAAAATTGTATTGATTTTTCATCATTCTGTTGCATTTAGAAATAATAATTGATATGATGTAGCTAGGCGTTTCGATTTTGAAATAGATGGGAGATTTACTTATGCATTACAAGTAAAATATTATAAATTTCATTCAATTTTGATGAACTGAATTGAGGTAAAAGACTCTTTATTTTACTGATACTTTTGTTATCATCATCATTTAGAATGTTGGCTTTTTTTAAAAAGAAAAATGAATAGTCAACCTCAAAGAAATTAGAAAGTTTAGTAAGAACCTTGCACGATAGAAAACTTCTGCCTTTTTCAATAGCTCTAATTGTTTGTGGCTGTACGTCAATAAATTCTGCAAGTTTTTCTTGAGTTAATCCTTTTTGGATGCGTAACTGCTTAACGATATTGCCTACATTTTGTCTAATTTCTTTTTCAGTAAACATAACAATATGATAGTTTCTTTTTTTGACTATCGCCAGTTGAAATAAGTATTGAAAACAATATAATAAATATTCTTTTATCTATTTAAAATGATGAAAACATATGTTTAAACATATATAAGGAAAGGAGAAAATATGAACAGATTATCACGATTTATAGACAGTGAATTTACAAGAAACAGCTGGTTTTTCGCGCAGGCGGAAAGTGGTATGATGACAGCTTTAGACTTTATAAACTATGTTTTGAAAGAAGGAGATCTCGTTAATCTTACAGAAAAAGAAACGATATATATTGATAAGGTAAGAGATTGTTATTACGAATTACAATCTCTTATGCATCAAATAAAAGAAGAAATCGAAAAATACAGGCAGGCTTATTTCGATGCGTTAGAAGATTAGTCTGCAACTCTTATAATGCTGTTTACTGTACAATCGTTTAATTCATTAACTACTTCTTTAATAAGTTTTTCCTGACAGCTTTCAGTAATAACAGTAATGTCAGCTGTGTTATCATCAGAAACGCCTTTTTGAAGTATACTTGATAAGCTTATATTTTTATTAGCACAAATTGTACCGATTTTTGCGATTACACCTATTGCGTTTGGAGCGGTAATTGAGATGTAATACTTATTATAAGTATTATCAATATTAACCGGATTTGCTTTAGATGTATGGTTGCATCTCATCATAGGAAGCATATAATCTGTTCTTCCGAATTCTGCTGCTATTGCTAAGATATCACCCACAACAGAGCTTGCAGTCGGAAATTCTCCTGCGCCCGGGCCTGAGAGAACAATATTTCCTATTGGATGACCGCTTATTGCAACGGCATTTGTTACATAATCAATATGTGCCAGCATACTGTCTTTTGATACAAGCATTGGATGAACTCTTACATCTGCATTGTCATTTTCATCTATTGTAGCAGTAGCAATAAGTTTTATCTTATATCCAAACTCATTTGCTTTTGCCATGTCTTCTTTTCTAATCTTTGTAATACCTTCTCTGTATACGTTTTCGATTTTAATTCTTTTCTTAAACGCTATTGTCGAAAGTGTGGTTATTTTGTAAGCAGCGTCAAAACCTTCCACATCACCGGTAGGGTCTGTTTCTGCGTAACCTAATTCTTGAGCTTCTTTTAAAACGTCTTCATAAGACGCACCGTCAACATCCATTTTAGTAAGGATATAATTTGTTGTTCCGTTAAGAATAGCCTGAATTCTATTAATTTTGTTTCCGGCTAAAATTGTTTTAATAGGCATTATAATTGGGATACCGCCTGCAATTGCTGCTTCATAAAGAACAACTCTGTTATATTCCTCTGATAAAATAAACAGTTCTTCTCCTCTTTTTGCAAGGAGTTCTTTATTGGCAGTAACAATATGTTTGCCATTTTTAATTGCAGTCGAAATATAATCATAAGCAGGCTCAACACCGCCGATTAATTCAACTACAACATCGATGGAAGGATCATTAACAACATCATACGGATTGTCGGTAAGCATTTCACGCGGAACTTCAACAGAGCGCGGTTTATTTATATTCTTCACAGCGATTTTCACAATCTCAACATTATCAATGTTTTGTATTGTCTTATAAACGCCGCAGCCAACAGTTCCGAGTCCGATTAATCCGATTTTTAATTTATTCATACAATTCTCCTTCTTGGAGAAAATTATACCATAAATTATTCAATTGCCGAAACTTCTTTTATTCTTGCGTAACCGTTTCTGTCAACAGAAACTTTTGCAATGCCGCCCTGTAAAAGCTTTTTTTCCAGCTCTCTGCCATTGCCTTCTTTGACAAAATACTGTTGTATTCCTTTGTAAGTAATGCGTCTGCCGTGTTTCTCGCCTCTTAAAAATATTGTATTTTCAGGCTTTTTATTTGTAATTTCTTTTATACCGAATGTTTTATCAGAATTTTTGTTGAGTATTACATAAACATCTCCGCGTAGCTTAGAGCTTTCCGGCGCTGTATTGATTTCATAGCTGAGGCTTACGTAATCCCCTCTTAAAAAATCTCTCGGGTCGACCGGTGAAACTTTCAGAAGAATTTCTTCGCCTTTTCTAAGCAGATTTTCATTGTAAGCTGTTATTCCTCCAGCAAGAAGCGCCCAGATTACAACAATTATATAAACATATTTTTTCATTATTCTTCCTCCTTTTTATTAAGGCGTCTATTTTTGTCTTTTTCAAGAAAAATACCAAGGCTTACAAGGCCGATACCGCCTATCAGGAAAAACAAAGTTTTGTCTATATAATTCCAACCATATCTGCAATATACAGTCAGTAGATATATTAGCAAAAAGAAATTGCTCAGGTTTATTAATGATACTTTTTCAAATTTGTAACCCCAGTACATACCCATTGAGATTATAAAGATTAAAAACAAATGAGCGCAGGTCATTATTGCGGCTTTATTTACACCGCTGAGAATAAGCATTGTTTCGAGAAAACACATAAAAACTATTATAAACGCTGTTTCAAGTTGTACAAGCGTATCACGATTTTTATCAAAACAGTAGTTGAGAATATTAAATAAAACTATTACAGCAGGTACGATAAGATAATGAATGTTAATTATATGGTAGGATTTTTGTACTGAAAAAATCATAATCAAAAGTGTAAAAAATAATGGAATTAAAGCTGTAAGTTTGTAGCTTAAAGAAAAGTCATTGAATTTTTCTTTAAGCAGCGGGATATTTGCAAAAGTATACAGAATTCCAAACAGCGAGAACGGCATAAATATTGTCCAAACTTGTGCAGTATCATATTTCCACTCAAAATAAAAATACGGGAATGCTGTGATAAATAAGATTATTGAAAGCCAGTTGACCGGTTTGCTGTTGAACAAAAATGCGAGCGGGAAAATACTTATAAACCATAGTGAAAGGATGGTGGAGGTATTTGTGCTCCAATTGTAAGTTTGTCCGATTTGAATATAGCAGGTTCCAATTAGAAGTGTTGATAAAAATATGAGTGCTCCGCCAAGACGTGGAAATTTTTGGGTTTCAAATCCCAGTTTCCACCCTCCAATAAGAGAGGCCGCTGCGCAGACAAAAAGTATTAATATTTGTAGAACAGGGATAGACTGAAGAAGCTCCAGTATCCAGTCATTTCCTGCTACAAATGTTATAACACCTGTGCCGAGCAGGATTACGCCTATTGTGTATAATACAATCTGCGTTCTCAATTTTTGTCTTTTTTCCGCTTCTTTTTTTAAATCCGCATTAAGAATCTGTGCTAGATTTTCATCAATAAGCCCGTTTTTGAGCCATCTTTCAACATCTTTCATATAAACTCCTTGTTACATAGCAAGTTTAGCATTTTTTACTCAATATGTATAGTTTTGTTATAATTTGAAATAAAGGAGGAAGTATGAAAAGCATAAAAGGTATAATATTTTGTTCGATTTTTGCACTGGCAGCTTATTTTACGTGTAAATGCGGGTTCTGTCAGTCTATTAACTTAAATTCTTTAACGCTTGCAATAATTGCAGGTATGATTATCGGTAATGTTTTTAATAAATTTATCCCTGCTGAATTCAGGGAAGGAATAACGTTTTCTGCAAAAAGGCTTTTAAGGCTTGCAATTATTCTGTACGGTTTCAGAATAACGTTCCAGCAGATTTTTGCGGTCGGGCTGCAAGGTTTCTGGGCTGACGTAATTATGCTTGCTACAACATATCTTCTCGGGTATTACCTTGGAACGCGTGTATTTAAACTTGATAAAGATTTGTGTATGCTTACTGCAATAGGCTCTTCTGTATGCGGTGCTGCTGCTGTTCTCGGAACTGACTCTATGCTAAAGGCTGATTCTCATAAAGTTTCGCTTGCGGTTTCTACGGTAGTACTTTTTGGTACTATCTCAATGTTTTTATACCCGTTTCTCGCAGGCTTGTGTATTGTGCCGGAGAGCTCTTTCGGGATTTATATCGGTTCAACTATACATGAAGTCGCTCAGGTCGTTGCGGCCGGAAGTGCGGTTTCTCCGCAGGTTTGTGATACTTCCGTAATTGTAAAGCTTACAAGAGTAATGATGCTTGTGCCGTATTTATTCTTGCTCGGACTGTATTTATCAAAAAAATCACATACAAAAAGAACAAAAGTTCCGATGCCATGGTTTGCTATATTGTTTGTAGTGATGTGCGGATTTAATTCTTTAAATCTGCTTCCGGCAGCGGTAAAATCGGGCATTATCGAGTTTGACGTGTTTTTGCTTACTGTTGCTATGTTTGCTCTCGGAGTAGAAACTAATTTTGAGAAAATAAAGGGGCTGGGTTTAAAACCAATACTTCTTGCTGGAATTATGTTCATATGGCTGGTAGTATTTGGAGCTTGTACAGCAAGATTTATTGTGTAGGATTATTCTATGATTAAAAGTTATTTGAAGATATTTGCGGGCGATGTTTTAGGGAGTTTAAATTCTGCCATAGTTGCGCTCCCGCAGGCGCTGGCTTTTGGAGTTGCAACCGGTTTTGGCGCCAGCGCAGGCGTATGGGGTGCGATAATTCTCTGTTTTATTGCTGGGCTTATCGGGAGTAAAGTTCCTCTTGTATCCGGAATTACTGGGCCTGTAACTATTGTAATCGCCTCAATTATGGCCGCTTTAAATGCTGATATTTCATCAGTTATACTCGTAATATTTATGGCTGGTATACTTCAGATAATTTTGTCGCTTACCTCGCTTCCGGCAATCGTAAAATATGTTCCTTATCCTGTAATTTCCGGATTTATGAACGGTATCGGAGTGATTATAATTATTATGCAGATTAATCCTCTGCTCGGCTGTCCGGTGATGTCTAATACAATAACCAGTATAAGTGCATTTTTCAAAAATCTTCACACAATAAATTACGATGCGCTGTTAATCGGAGTTATTACACTTGTTATTGTTTTTGCAATACCTAAAAAGTTTAATAAAATTATCCCGGGGCAGGCGATAGCTCTGGTTATATGTACACTGCTTTCTATGAAACTCGGCTTGAATGTGGATAAGATTTCGAATATTTCAATCACATTTCCGCATCTTACTCTTCCTAAGGCTGACTTGCATGCAGTAATAACATATTTTCATTATGCAGTAACTCTGGCAATTGTGCTTTCATCTGAAAGCCTTTTGACAGTGCTTGTAGCAGATTCTCTTCTTAAAACCAAAACACCTTCAAAAGGAATGCTTCTCGGGCAGGGTGTTGGGAATATGGTCTGTGCTCTGACCGGTTCGCTTCCGGGTTCTGCGGCAACTATGAGAACTGTTGCTGCAATAAATACAGGTTCATCAACGAAACTTACTGCTGTGATAAATCCGCTAATCTTAATGTTTCTGCTTTTTAAGCTTTCTGGATTTGTCGCAGAAATCCCGCTTGCTGTTCTTGCGGGCATTTTGATTAAAATAGGTTACGATATAATTGACGTAAAACTGCTTAAGGTTATAAAATTTGCGCCGCGCGATGATTTATACGTTCTTGCTGTGGTATTTTTATTAACGGTATTTTATAACCTGATTGTCGCTGTCGGTGCAGGAATTACCTGTGCGGCATTGTTGTATGCCAAAAGAACAGCAGACAGTGCTAAACTAGTTCAGAAAACAGTTTATGACAAAGATATAATAAAGCTTGAGAAATTGCTCGAAAAAGATTACAATCACAAAATCCGTGTTGTGCATATTGACGGTCAATTCTTTTTCGGCTCTGCAACCCAGTTGATTTCGCAATTTGATGAAATGCTTGGTACTAAATACTTAATATTAGACTATCCTTCAGAAAATCTTCTTGATATTTCTGCAATTTTTGCGTTAGAGGATATTATCATAAGACTTCAGTCGCAGAAGGTTAAAATCCTTGTAGTTCTAAAATCAGACAGTGTAAAAGAGCAGTTTGAAAAACATGGAATTATTAACCAGCTCGGCAATGAACATATCTTTAGAACAGAGCCGGAAGCCATAGATTTTGCGAAAAAATGCATCAAGAAAAAAGTTAAAAAACGCCATTTCTGGCAGCATTAATTATTCAGTTGTTTTTTTAGATTAGTTTTAACTCCGCTTAACGGCCCGTTATTCGGCGCAACGAGATTCTGGCAGTATTTTCTTACGTAAACAAACGGGAAGCGCGGAAGCCATGTGAATTTCATAATAACACTGGCTGCATCTGCACCCTGTGAAAACATAAGTTCGTCAATTGTTTGCTCATAAGCCGGAGAGATTGACGAGAATATTTTCAGCAGGTAATTTGTTGCCGTAACACTGTAATATCCCGTTGTTGTGACCGGTTTTTGTATAAGCTCTGTTATTTTAAAATCTTCACTGTCTTGGATTGATGCTACATCTGTTGGCAGAGTCATTTCACCGGATTTTACCCCCTGAATTTCATACTGCTGGCCATTGTATGTAATTATCATAACATTTGGTTTCGGCATGTAAATATCATCAAAAATATTATCCAGAATTGGCTGTCCATTAAAGTCTGTGACACCGTATTTGTAATTTTTACAGGTCAAAAACATTCCTCCGAAGAGAAGATCAATTGATGAATATTCTGGAGGAAGAATTACGAACCCTTTTTCATCAAACAGTCCGTTTTTTTCACCTTTTGTAAGTTTTGCAAACTTCCCGAGAACTCTGTCTGCCCTGTTATATTTAGGTTCGACGAGAATTTTTCCTTCGTCGTTCATAATGCCGAATTTCGAACCTTTCTGAATAATCCAGCCGGATTCTCCTAATCTTATAAGCTTTTTGTATTCAGCTTTTACAACTATGTTTCCGTTTTCATCCTTCAGACCGAATTTTCCGTCATCATTAAATACAACAGGTCTGGAAAATACTGAGGATTGAAAAATCATCATTAATAATATTAACAAAGCCAACTTCTTCATAATAAAAGATTAGCATAAAATTTTTAATTTACCATCTCTCTTAATTTTTTCAGTTGATCTCTAATCTCAGCTGCCCGTTCAAAATCAAGAATTTTAGCAGCTTTGTGCATATCTTTTTCTAGTTTGGAGATAAGTTTCGGCAAGTCTTTTTTCTCTATTCCTAAATCAACCATTTCTTCTGCAACAATATCTTCCAAATCTCTGTAACTTGCGACAAGTGAGAGCAGATTATTTTCAATTGGCTTTTTGATAGTTTGCGGAATAATTCCGTATTTCTGGTTATGTGCAAGCTGAATTTCGCGTCTCCGGTTAGTTTCATCAATAGCCCTCTGCATAGAATCAGTAATCTTATCAGCATACATAATAACTTCCCCGCAGGCATTACGTGCGGCACGGCCAATTGTCTGGATTAAGCTTGTGTCAGACCTTAAGAAACCTTCCTTATCTGCATCCATAATCGCAACGAGTGAAACTTCCGGAATATCCAGACCTTCTCTCAAAAGGTTTACACCGATAAGTACGTCAAACTCTCCAAGTCTTAAATCTCTTAAAATTTCAACACGTTCAATTGATTTAATTCCGCTGTGCAGATATCGTACTCGGATACCTTCCTGTAAAAAGAAGTCGCATAAATCTTCTGCCATTTTTTTCGTAAGAGTTGTAATAAGAACGCGTTCTTCCTTTTTAGCGCGTTTTTCAATCTCAGCTTTAAGATCAGGAATTTGTGTTTCAATCGGTCTAACACTGATTTTCGGATCAACTAAACCTGTTGGTCTGATAATTTGTTCAACCATTTGTTCGGAAGTTTTTTTCTCAAACTCTCCCGGGGTTGCTGAGATGTAAATCTTTTGTCCTACTTTAGCAAAAAATTCTTCACTTTTTAACGGTCTGTTATCCTTTGCGCACGGAAGCCTGAAACCAAATTCCACAAGCGTGTTTTTTCTTGAAGCGTCGCCATGATACATCCCGTTCAATTGCGGAATGGTAACATGTGATTCGTCTATAACTGTCAAGAAATCTCCTCTGAAATAATCCAGAAGTGTTGCCGGAGCAGAACCAACAGGACGGCGTTCAATAATTCTTGAATAGTTTTCAATTCCGGAGCAGTATCCCATTTCTTTAATCATTTCAATATCGTATTTAACTCTCTGCTGAAGCCTTTGAGATTCCAGAATTTTATTCTGGCTTTCAAGCTCTGCAACTCTGTTTTTAAGCTCTGTCCTAATCATTGAAATTGTTTCATCTTCGTTTTCATCATATGCAATATAGTGAACCGCAGGATAAATCATAATCGACTCCGGAGCTTCCAGTATTTCTCCTGTAAGGTTATCAATCCGGACAATTTTTTCGACTTCATCTCCGAAGAAATAAATCCTCGTAATAATTTTCTCATAAGCCGGCATGATTTCTAAAATATCGCCCCTTGCCCTGAAAGTTGAACGCTCAAGAACTAAATCATTTCTTGTATATTGTGTCATAACAAGATGTTTGATTAAGTCGTTTCTTTCAAGCGTATCTCCAACGCTGACCTGAATTGTTCCCTTAAAGTAACTTTCTGGCAGACCTAAACCATAAATACAGCTTACGGAGGCAACAATAATTACATCATTTCTTTCATATAAACTTCTTGTTGTATTGTGTCTCAAGCGGTCGATTTCTTCATTAATACTTGCAGATTTCTCAATATAAGTATCAGTTCGTGGAATATAAGCTTCCGGCTGATAATAATCGTAATAAGATATAAAATATTCAACCGCATTGTTCGGAAATAGTTCTTTAAACTCATTATAAAGCTGCGCTGCAAGAGTCTTGTTATGCGCTATAATTAAAGTTGGTTTCTGTACCTGCTCAATAACATTTGCTATCGTAAAAGTTTTTCCGGAACCTGTAATCCCCAGAAGTGTCTGGGTATCATCACCTTCCTGAATTCCCTTAACCAGCTTTTCTATTGCCTTTGGCTGATCTCCTGCCGGTTTATATTTCGATACCAGTTCAAATTTTCTGTCCATGCTATAATTATATACACAGGGAAATTTTTTGTAAAATTTTGTAACTAAAATGGCAATTTTAAGCCTTGATTTTTGTTAAATAAATAGCAAATTTGTATGAAGGAGATATCTTAAGGATGATAAAGCCAGTAGGAGCGCATACTGTCAGCAGCCGTGCTGATAATCACACAATCGACAGTAAAACAGGTGAATATAAAGACCCGTTGATGAATTGGCCTTTAAGGGGTGCAGCATTTACTAATGAAGTCGGGGAAGCTTTGCGTCCTATTATAGGGAATGCTGCAAATATGACCTGGGTTCCGGCTTTGATGTATATAGGTGCTGATGTTTATGATAAATACAAAAACGATCAGACCGAATATAGTCCGGATTCAAAAAGATGTTTAAAACAGGCAATATTTCAGGGGCTTGCTAGTGTATTCCTTCCGGTAGTAGCCGTAAAGCTCGGACAGAATGCTTTTTCTCAGTTTGGAAAGTTTACGGAAGATAAAATTTCTTTAAATGCAAAAGAACACGTTTCAAAAGTTGCAGAACAATTTATTGCAAATGGTAAAATGCGTGCTTATGACGGACGTGATGAAGAATGTATAAAAGAATTTCTTGATCATGTTTCTGACAGTATGGATTTCAGCAACAAGAAAAAATCGTTGAAAAATACGTTTAAAATTTTCAGTCTTGATAAAAAAGAAAATGTGGAAAAATATTCTATCAAAACTATAAAAAATCTAATCCAAATGCGTAAAGATTTACTGAACCCCACAACAGAGGTTAAGGCTGGCGGATGGTATTCAAAATATATAAAAGCGCTTAAAAGCGGACAGACGGAAAGTGTTGCAGTCAAAAGCGTGTTAACAAATTTCCAGAAAGGTCAGCTTATGAAGGGTAATTTTATAAAAACAATCGGCGGTTTTTGTGCACTAGGGCTTGCTATTAAACCTATTGACCATTTCGTTGAAAACGTTCTTATTGGAAAGTACGTTGGGCCACAGATAGATAATTTTAAAATAAATAGTAAATAATCCTAATGGATTACTTCTTAAGAAGATTAAGAAATTTTTCACAAAATGCTAAAATATATATGTAAGTCGAAGACAGCTAGTGAGATAGTCGGATTTCGACGAAAAAATGATTAGGCATTGTGTGTGTATTCGGCTTACATCTTTAAAAACCAAAATCTTTTCTTCATAATAATTAGCCTTGCTCCTTTTGTCTCTCTTCCGAAAGGAGCTTAATTTTGCAGTAGAAAAGAAAAAGGATGCAAAAAGCATCCTGAAAATCCAACTATCACAAATCAATATATTATTTTAAAATTTCATACTTCATCTAAAGTGGTTTGTTCCATAAAGATTCTGCAAACTTGCTCTGTAAAGCACCGTTTTCTACTGACAAAGAAACATTGCTAGGTGTGAAAATAAATACCATATCACTAATTTTCTGAGCTGTACCGTTTAGTGCATGAGCAGCACCGCAAATAAAGTCAATAGTTCTTTGAGATTGTTCTTTATCCAACAAATCTAAATGAAGGATAACTGTTTTCTTATCAATTAATTTTTTTACAATCTGAGCAGATTCTGAGAAAGAACGAGGTTCAATAACAGTAACTTCTCCAGATTTGTATGAATTAGGGTGTGAAATAACTTTAGATTCTCTTTCAAAAGAACGTTCCGGTTTATTGTTAACTCGAGTACCGTACATAGTATCAAGAGCAAGTGTTCCATCTGTATCGTAGTCGCCGTCGCGGTCTACTAAATCCATAAATGCTTCGTCGTCACTTCCATCGTTAAAACTTTTTGTGAAAAAGTTTACAAAACCTTTTAATCCTTCTGATAATGCCATTTCTCCTCCAATTTATAACTTACTTAAATAACTTTCTGCCTATTCTAATAATTGTTGCACCCTCTTGGAGTGCGATTTTGTAATCATTACTCATTCCCATTGACAGTTCTGGAAGAGTAATGTTAAAGCTTCTCTCGAGTTCATCGCGGAACTCCCTTACGTCTTTGAATAATCTTGCAAGTTCTGTTTCGTCTGCATCAATAGGAGCTATATTCATTAAGCCTCTAACTTCCAAGCCAGGAAGTGATATAATCTCTTTGAAATCAGCTCTCAAAGCATCCTTGCTGTATCCGGACTTTTGTTTCTCTCCGGCATTGTTTACCTGTAATAAAACTTTCTCTCTCTTATTTAACTCACAGGCCGCTTTTGATACTACACGCGCAATCTTTAACGAATCTATAGACTCTATAACGTCAAAGTATTTTACAACTTTTTCAGCTTTGTTTGATTGCAAATGCCCTATAAAGTGGAATGTAGAATTTTGTCTAACCTCAGACGGTAAACTTTCTATTTTAGCAATTGAGTCTGCAGCTCTTGACTCTCCAAAATCCCTAATCCCTGCTTCATATCCCGCAAGTATTGCGTCTAATCCGTAATACTTTGTTACTGCTACTATTTTAATTTTTGAATGTGCGATATTTGATTGAATTTCCTGGAGATTATTTCTTACCATCTTGCGGCTTATTAAAGATTCTGCTCCCCATTTGCTTGAAGGAATTAAATCCATATCTGCCGGACAGTTATCCTGCCCCTCGTCTTGTGATGGTCTTAACATTTTCCCCAACCCTCTATTGTATTATATACCAGAAAACATGCCGTGTACAAGAGTGTATTTGTAACAACTTTTGTGCTTTTTTCAAACATGCCGAAACCCATGATTTACATGGATTTCGACCATGTTTAAAATATTAAGTTTTGTAAAGTGCTATGTTTTTTGTTAACAATTTGACAAGATTTTTGAAAATTTTTTCAAAAAAGGCATGCCTTTTAGTAATTTGTTCAAAAGGCGGGTTTGTAATTAGTATCTTAGCTAGTAGATGTACTATACCAGCCGCCCCTTGTCTAAGTGCGCAGCACTATTGTCCTAAGTATGCAAGTGTTTCCATTACACTGCTTGCAGTAGAGAACACACGCGAGTTCATCTGAATCATTCTTTGTGCTGTAATCATGTTTGAAAGTTCAGCAGCAATATCAACGTTTGAACCTTCATAACCGCCTGATTCAATTGAACCAAATGAAACCTCACCTGCCATGCCATAGTAAACGTCACCTACGTCAGCAGCCCATTCCCAGAGGTTGTTGTTAACAGAAACAAGACCCTCTTCGTTTACCATGGTAGCAAGTTCAATTACGAAGTTTGAATTCTCAATTGTTGCGCCTGTTGCTGTAACATCATCACCCCTGATTGTTACACCTTGAGGTGTTGTGTATTTCCATTGTACTGTGTATGTGTCGTCAACGTACTGTGTAAGTATAGAACCGTCGCTGTAAGTGGCTGCTATAATACCGTTTTCATCAACAGTTGTAGATTTTAAGGTGATAGAGTTATTATAATTTACCATTTCTTGAAGTGATACGACCTGATTTAGCGGATCAGAAGTTTTGTTTGTACTGCTGAGTCCTGTTTCTCCCAAAAAGTTACTTGTTGTACCGTCTTCATTAAATGTAATATCGCCTTCATAAGTAATACAGCCGTCAGCTGTTGTTTTAAAAGTTACATCATCAATGCCGGCAGCTTGGAGTTGTTTATTAAAATCTGCAAGAATTTCATTAATGGTGGGATCACCTTCTTTTATTGTCAATGTAACATCAACATCGCCTACAGTTGCAGAGATATTTCCTGCTTTAATATTAGCGTTGTTGAGCTGGCTTGATTTTTTTGCGCCAATATTAGGATCGCCTTTAACAGTTGCGCTAAGGTTTTTAGGAACTTGTACGGTTTCACCTGAGCTTGCATTTGTGTAAGGTGATTTAGCAGCAACAACTTTCATACCTGACTGATTAACAACATTGCCTTCAGAGTCTGTTGAGAAAACGCCGTCACGTGTATAGTACAACTTTCCGTCAGAGTCTTGAACTACAAAGAAGCCGTTTCCTGAAATCATCAAGTCCATGTCCCTTCCGGTGCTTACAAAGTCACCATTTGTAAAATCTCTTGTAATACCGCCTATCTTAACACCAAGCCCGATTTGTTTAGGGTTTGTCCCGCCGCCGTCTTTTGTTGCGGCACTTCCGTATGATAAATTTCTTGAGTAAAGCGTTTCAAACGTCATGTTTGCTGATTTATATGCAGTTGTGTTGATGTTTGCAACGTTATTGGCAATAACGTTAATTTGCTGCTGGCCGGCATTTATACCGGTGCTTGCTGTGTGTAAAGCTTGTGACATTATTTCCTCCCGTATGTCTTATATTTATGCTTTTGTTTTTGTTGTAGTAGAACCTGTTGTACTATCCGTTGTTGTGTCGCCAGAAGAACCGGAACCGGTATCTCTTATAGAAGTAATGTATGCAATTGAATAGTATTCACCGTTAACCTTAACTTTTCCTGTGCCGTCTTTGAAACTCGCTTCTGTAACTATTCCTTTAACCTCTGTTGTTTTTGTCTTATCTTTTTCGTCCGGAATTTCAAGAGTTACTTCTTTGCCAATCATTGAAAGTGTCTGTGTGATTTCGGAATTGTATGACATATCAGTATATAAAGCAGAAAGATACTGCATACAATCTTCTAATCCTTGATTCATCTGTGTCATCTGTTCTAAAGAAGAATACTGCGCCAGCTGTGACAACCATTCAGTGTTGTCTGTCGGCTGTGTAGGATCTTGATTTTGAAGCTGCTGCAGCATCAATGTCAGAAACATATTACTGTCATTTGTCATACCTGTTGTTCTATCTTTAGAGCTTTGCTGATATGCTGCCGTCTGGCTTTGCATTGCTGAAATTGTATCTGCTACTGTACTCATAACTCTCTCCAGTCTGTTTTATACTTTACCATTTTCATTTTCAATAAAGGACATCATCTGTTCGAACTGCTCTTTTCCTCTTTGTTCTTTTTGTGAACCTTGCTCTTTGTTGCCGCCTCTCGAACCTTCCTGTTCTGTCCAATCTGCATTGTATTCGCTCTCCTGAGCATCATTTATTTTTACGCTTACATTATCTACACTAACACCGTGTGACATTAATGTATCTTTTAGTCCGTCAAGCCCTTTCATTATTAAATTTCTTGCTTCCTGTGTAGCAACTGTAAACTGAGCTGATAAACCTTCTTTTGTATTGATTAATTGTATTGAAACTTTACCAAGCGATTCAGGATTAAGAACCATATTAACTTTTGAACCGTTGTACATTCCTTCCATTTGTTTGGTAATCTGTTCAATGATTTTATTTGATGTAACTTCGCTTGAAGAAGTTGGTTTTGTTGTATTTTGTACTGTCTGCGCAGGCTTAGCATCTGTTTTTACCTCTGCAAAATCTGCATCCGCCTGAAGCATTGCTTTTACACCCTGCTCTTCCGGAGTCTGATTTTGCATAATGTCGTCTTCACCTGTGCTGTCAGATGTTTCTGCTTCAATAGATTCAATCTTTAATTCTTTGAGCTGGTCTTCATCAATAATATCTTCAAGTGATTGTTCTGTTTCTTTACTTACTTCTTTTGAAGTTGTTTGAGTTTCAGAGTTGGATTGAACTTCTTCTGTAGTAACTTCAAAATCTTCCAGAAAACTGTCTATATTATTGTTGGTTAAATCATCTGTTTGAGTTTCAACCTCGGGCTCTGATTGAACCTCTGTTTCTCCATCATCTTTTTTCTTATCATCATCTTCCTCTTCAAGGTTTAGAAGTTTTTTTGTTATTTCATCTGCATCCAGGGTTTCTGTTCCATCAATATCCTGTACCTCTGTTTCTTCTGTATTTGAAGATGTATCATCGCCGGCAGATTTTAAGAAAGCTATTAACTGTCTTATATCGTAAGCAACGCTTCCGGCAAAAGTGTCATTCGGAGAAACTGCCTTTTCTGAAGACTCTTCATCATCGTCTTTAGTATTGTCTTCCGGACGTTTGTCGTTTGAAGCTAAGCTTTGTTGTTTATCAAACAGTTTTTCAAAATCTGTTTTAGACACATTGTCACTCGCTGCAGAGTTTAACTGTGCTGTTGTGTTTGGAATATTGTTTATGCTGTTTAATAAAGCTTTAACCATCTTAACCTATCTTAAATCTTGCTGATGTAATATCGTCTATTTCTTTCATTTCTGCGTGCAGAAACTCTTTGTAGAACTCTTTTTCCTGTTTTTCTTTAAGCTTTTTCAGGGTTTCAACCTTCTGATATGCTTCTTTTACTTCAAGCTGCTTTCTCTCAAGAATAGTTTTTGTATTAGCAATAATTCTTTCCTGATTTTTTGCGTCGCCTATAAGTTTTATACCGAATGTTCTGTGTTCTTCCAGCTGAAAAATGTCAAGATTTTCTGCAGCTGCAAGGGTTTCCTGCATTAATGTGTTTTCCTTCTGGCGTTGGAAGATGTTTTGAAGCTTTTCCTGCTGTGTATTTAGAGCTGTAACAATTCTTGCCATTTCCATCTGGCGTTCTTCAAGCTCTTTTTCGCGCATATCAAGTACAACTTGCAGCCGAAATCTGAATTTCTTCAATTTTACCTACCTCACCAATGGGGGAATCGTTTTCCTGCCCCTTATTACTATATAGCATGTAGGCATGACTACCATCCTATATATAGTGTAGATTATAAAATTGTATTCGGATGAAGTCCCTTTATTCCTCTGTAAGCCCGCTCAGGAGTATATTCCCAGCTGTATTTTTCATAAAGCGGTTCAATGTATTTTTTTATCCCATCCCATATGATTTCTGTATTGTACTTGCAGCCCTGACGTTTTAAGTATTCCAGAAGCAGCTCTGTCTGGGTGTTTCCAACTCCGCGTCCAAGCCCGCAGAGAGAAGAGTCAACTATTATGTTTCTATTCATTCTGTTTATAAACTGAATTGTCAGGGCAAATGATAATTGAATATTATTATGAGAATGAAATCCGATTTCTACGTTTTTATCTGTGCAGTCGTCAAATATAGAAGCTATTCTATCCAAATCTTCCGGAAACATTGAACCGAAGGAATCAACCAGATAAACAGCATCTGCACCTATAAAATTAGCCCTTTTGCAGAGTTTTTCTACTTCATTATCAGTATATTCGATAGTATTAGATGCCTGTAGAAAAACTTTATAACCCTTATTTTTAACTTCTTCTGCGGCAAAAGATATTCTGTCTAAATCGTTTTTGTAAAACGCGATACGTATAATTCCACAGCCGGCTGTCAGCCGGTCAATGTTATATTTCCCGTAATCGAACATTAATGCGGAATTTTTGTTTAAGATTTGTGCATTGTCAAAAAAAACGCAGTCTTTTCTATACTCAAAATCTTTAAGCCAGCCGAGTTCAATAATATCGACTCCGGCAGAATTAAGTGTTTCAATAATGCCGTTTATGCGTTCTTCGCCGAAATTTCCGTTTACGACATACGCGCCGTCTCTAAGTGTACAGTCTAAGACTTTAATTCCCATTTACATATCGTAACAAAAAAATCAATGTCAGGCAATTTTTGTTATGTTTATTACTTTATATATATAATAAGTGTGTAATAAAAGGTAATTATGTTATGACAAATCCAATGTATAGTTCTCAGCCGAATTATTCAGGCGTAACAATTCAGATAGCAAATCCAGCAGTTTATGCGGGCGGCGGAGGTATGGATCGCGTAAATTCCTATGGAGTTTCACAGTCGCAAATTTGTCCGAACAATAATTACTATCCTCAGCCGCAAAATGCCCCTGCTGTGTATACACAGCAAGAAGCACTTCCGTCATATCCGCCTCAATATTATTTAAATAATTACAACTATCAAAATAATGGAACGGATGCGCGGAAAAATAAAGAGGCTTCAGCAGAAAACGGCTTGGCAGCAGTTAGAACAGATGCCGAAAACGCCGTTAAACAATATGAGCCTGATATAGAAGAGCCTCAGGATTTTTCTAAATCAAAAGCTGTTATAGATGATTTAGATGCTCGTGCAGCCGCTGAAGCAGAGGAAAAGAAAAACAGTAAACAGAAAAGAGTTGTAGCTCTTACTGATGAATACATAAAATCATTAGAAAATTATTTAAACAATCCGAATGATGAAATTCGTTTAATGGCATCAAAAGAGATTTTGACAAGGTTAGATGAAGATAAGGACAGATACAATGATGCAGCATTAAATGCCTTGTTGAACAAAATGCTTCAAGACCCGTCGAAGTTAATCAGGGTTGCAGCATTGAGTGCATTTGCATCTCAGCTAGCAAGCGGTAACGATTATACAATAACTTTACTGCACAACATTCAGCAGAACCCGAGTGCAGATAAAGAAGATGTATTACAGGCAGCAGATATTTTATTAAAGATGTCTGCAGGGACAGAAGTAAAGAATATTCCAAATCCGGCTGTAAAAGAAACTCCGGATAATGATGAAGGACAGAAACAATAATGGGAACTCTGGCAAACATAGTATGTAAAGGTGTAGGAATAGCAGGCATGAGCGCTGTAATTTATGATGCTGCTTCTGTCGCAAAACTAAACTCCAAACGCGTTTCTCAAGCTATGGATGCTGACCATTTTGAAAAAGTTCATGCAGATACCAGAACATTGTCGACAGAGAGCCATATTAATAATGCTATGCAGAAAAAACTTCAGAATTGGCGAATGAATAATCCTGTAATTTCATTTACAGGTAGTGTAAAAGGTTATGTTGGCGGATTTTTAGGTTCACTTGGAGATAATATAATCCCGACAGCATTTGCCTCTCTTGCACTTGCTGCAAAAGGAACTGCATCCAAAGTCGGCGCCTGGGGTGTTGCAGGCTATGCGCTTTATACGGTTCTGAAAGAAGGCTTCGGGTTCTCTAAGAAATCTCCTATGGACTAATCTTTTTTAGCTTTCGAATAGTTTTCGAGCTTAACATTTAATTCAGAATCGCCATGATCAATTGCTTCGTTCACATCAGTGAGAAGTTTTTTCTGAACCTCTTTTTCTTTCGTAAAAACATCAAGTTCTTTTTCTTTTTTGTAGGAATTTATGCCTGATTTATACATAAACCTTGGACAGATGAACATCATTGTCACCAGAGCTGCACCAACTCCGAACATACCTGCGTTTTTCCATGATGCGGTGTAACTTCTTGCTATTGCTGTGGTTAAAGCTCCGGCAACAGCAGAGATACCTCCGGCATTAAGTATGGCAAGTCTTTTCTCCAGCTTTCTGTTTACAGGATTGTCCAATTCATTTTTTCGCCCCTTGAAGAATACCTTAGGGGCTAAGGCATTTACAGGTTGAATCATAATCACACACACTTTCTTTAATATCTCTAATTTTATTTTAAACGTATTTTACACCTTTTTACATAGTTCTTGAGAATAATTTATTGTAAATAAATGTTAAAATGTTGTTATAAAATTCAAAAATGTGGAATATAGTAACTATATGGATATGTTTAAATCAGGTGCAAATAATACCCCTGAAACCCTTACGGCTGTAGGGGGGGGGGGCTAAAAGTCCGTTATTAGCAAGGTTTAAGCCTGTTTTGCGGATTGAGCAGAACTGTGAGGTTAGTCTATGATTAACTTCACTAGTGATGTCGGCTCAATGATACTCCAATCAACTCTTGAATCTTCTACTATTGGTTTGAACAAAGCTATAGAGAATTTGACGACAGGATTTAAACTCAACCATGCAAAAGACAATGCTGCAAATAGTTCAATTGTAACAGATTTATCAAAGAAAATCAGTTCTTTGCTTCAGGTTCGAAGTAATACAGAAGACGGTATGTCCCTTTTATCAACAGCAGAAGGTGCTCTGGAAAATATTCAGACACTTCTTGAACGTTTGCGTAGTATTACAATGCAGGCTTCCAATGAAACAAACGGTTCTGCCTCTCTTGCATCTTTGCAGAAGGAGGCGGACGAAATAATAGCTCAAATTAATCAAATTCGGGAGAGTACGGAGTTTGGCGGGATTAAGCTATTTTATACAAGTAAAATAGAAAACAGTTCAAATGCCGGCAATAACACTGTTGTTTTGAGTAATCCTGTTTCACGCTTGCGCAGTGCGGCATTTGTCTCAAATGCAAATAACAATAGCATGTCTGTTTTGCTATCATCTTCTTCTGCTTCAACTCCATCTGCTCAGAGTTCGGGTGATGTAATCGAAGGCTCGATTGCTGTAGCGGCAGGGCAGACCAGCTCTGTAATTATTGATGGAGTGTCTTACAGCTTTAAAAACGATAATACAGCGACTTCTAATGTGTCTTATATAAAAGATACATCTACAGGTGTTTTGACCTTGATATGTAATAATTTTACTGTAAAATCACAGTCTGATGTATCTCATAATCTTCTTATTCAAGGTTCAAATAATACGGTTTATGGCGGTGACTTAGATGATACCTTGTATGAGGTTTCCGGATATCAGTCAAATCAATTGTATGGTCAGGGAGGAAATGATACTATTACAATAAATAATCAGCATTCTTTTGGACATGGAGAAGCCGGAGATGATGTACTGAATCTTAATTCTATAGAGGCAAGTTTGTTTGGAGGCGATGGTAACGATATTTTGAATCTATATAAGCCTGGAAATGCTTCATATAAAGCAGCCGGTGGGAATGGAGATGACGTATTTAATATCTATGGTCTAGGTAGTAATTTTAATATTTTGGGTGAAGGCGGTAATGATACCTTTAATATTATTAATGCTGTGAGTAATTATCTGCAAATTGATGGCGGTTCCGGAACGAATACAGTAGCAGGAAAAATAAATGACTATGTTTATTATACAAATGTTGAAAACGCAAACAGCAAAACTTTAAATCTGGCGGCAGGTGAGACCGGAACAATCACTATAGATGGAAAAACTTATACAATAACAGCCAATGATACGGCAAGATCTATTACTGCAGGGCTTGATTCATCTGGGTATGTTCATTTTTTTGCCTCTGGTTCAAAAGTTTCTATTCAGGGAGAGCTGGATAAGTCACATAACGTGATTTTACATTCAAACGAAATGACTTTTTATGGCGGTAATTTAAATGATAATATAACATCCGATGGAGACCGCAATACAATATACGGCTTGGGTGGTGATGATAAAATTCATATGAAAAGATCTGATGGTGTTGTTTATGGAGGAGATGGTAATGATAAAATTACCCTAGACAGCACTCGTTCTTGGTGTGATACAGGTGAAGGCAATAATACTATCTATATTAATACTGATGCTATACATGTTGAAACCAGCGGAACTAATACAATAATAAACAATGCAGGATATAGCGCGAGCATTTCCGGAGATGGGGTAAATACAATCCAAAACAACAAACCTTCAATACAATTATCTCTTCAGGGTGAAAATGACTGGCAAGGATTTACTCTTGGTGCCGGAGAAACAAAAACTCTAAATATAAACGGAAAAAGCTACACAATAACAAACAATCTAGATTCGCAAAATACTCTTAACTATAAATATGATGTAGTAACCGGAAAAGTGACTTTTAATGGTGGTCGTTTGAAGATTTCTGCACAAACAGATGTGGAACACAATGTAGAAATTTATGGAGGATTGCTTACCTTTAATGGAGGAAATCTTGGCAATACTATTGTTGATTATACATACGGATCAACTATAAATGGGGGAAACGGAGATGATAATATTACAGTCAAAGGACGGTGGAACATAATAAATGGTCTTGGCGGGGATGATAATATTACAGTTGATACTCATGTTTATCAATTGTATACAGGAACCGGAAACAATACAGTAACTATTAATACTGATTTGCCATCATTAACATCTATCGTTGGCGGCAGAGGAGATGATACGTATATTTTGAATGGTTCTGTTACAACCCTGACGGATGCTGGAGGTAATAATATTTATCATCTAAAATCAGATAACATAAGTGTAACCGGAGGTAGTGGAAATGATACTTTCTATGTTTCGGGGAATAATAATTTTGTGGCAGGTGCAAGCGGAGATGATTATTTTATCGTAACAGGAAATAACAATACGCTCGATGGTGGTACCGGAAATGACCTTTATACTGACTCAGGTTCAGGTACCAAAATCCAAAATATGAACTATGACCCCAATAGCGGTGAACTTAATTTTACTTATCTAGGTGAAGTAAAAACATTTGAGCTGGATGGAAATATTTATACAGTCACAAATAATAATAACGGACAAAATACGCTTAAATTTTCCAGAAACCCGAATACAGGTATTTTATCTCTTGACGGCTCGAAATTTACAATTGATTCTCCGGATATAAAGAATAAAATAGATATTTACGGGAATAATAATACTATTAACGGCGGTGCGCTTGCAGATGTTATAACAGTTCAATCAGGTTCAAATAATACCATAAACGGAGGAGCTGGTAACGATAATTTAGTTTTAAATTCCGAAAATAATTCACTTTTTGGCGGTGAAGGCGATGATACTTTAACTCTTAATGCTTCTACAAATCTGGAAGTTAATGGAGGCGCCGGAAACGACACCCTGAATATAATTTCAAATAATAATACCAATATAGTTTCCGGCACCGGAGATGACAATATTAAAGTAAGCGGAACAGGAAATAATATTGAAGCGGGCAGCGGAAATAACTCTATAACTCTGAATGCAGGTAATAATACTGTAATAGCCGGAGATGGAAATAATAGTTTTAAAGTTGGCTCTGATAACAATACAATAACAGCAGGAAACGGAAAAAATAATATTGGAATATCAGGCAGCGGAAATACTTTAACCTCCGGAAATTCAAGCGGTACGGTAAATATTAACGGCGATAATAATGATGTAACGCTTTTGGATGGTAAAAACAATATTGTTATTAATGGAAATGCAAATACATATACCGGCGGTAAAGATGTTGATACTATAAAAATCAGCGGTGATGATAATTATGCAGAAGGCGGCGGAGCTGATGATAAATTTACAGTCGTAAAAGGGCATAATAATACTGTTGATGGAAATGAAGGAACTCGAAATACGCTAAGAGATTACGGCGTAGATACAACTTATTCCAACATAATGAAGATAATCAACCAGCCATTTGAACTTAATATTAAAGTTGATATAGGAAGCGGTGATGATAAATATATAAGCACATCTCTTAATCTTGAACTTTATGATTTTTCAGTAGATTTGACCACACCTGACAGCGCACGCACAGCTCTTGATATGATAGACGAAATGCTCTCAAATGTTTCGTCGCAGCTTGTGAACATCGGTGCTGCAATTAACCGTCTTGAACTTGTTCTGGATGAACAGAATATAAAAATTGAAAACATGATTTCAACACGTTCAACCTTAAGAGATGCAGATGTCGCAAAAGAGAGTGCAAATTATATTCGATATCAGATTTTGCAGCAGGCAAGTGCAACCTTGATGTCTGCAACGAGAAATTTAAACGCCCAAAATGTTCTGGGGCTTATCGGACAGCTGTAAATTTTGACTTTTGTGTTTCAATAATTAATCATACAAATAGATGTATACAAAAACATTAACATCTGTCACAATACATTTGTGAGAATATATTATGCCCTTTGTCTATAGACTTCAAAAAGTATTGGAATTTCGTATCCGAGCGAAAGAACAGCAGCTGCTTGTAGTTCAGAAAGCACAGCAGGATGTCTATTTGCAAGAGGAAAAAATTCGTCAGAATGAAGCGGAAATCCGACAAACAATTCAAAACAAAAGAACTGCAGATTTCAGGATGATGGAATATTATGATAATTATCTTCATCACCTCTGGGACAAAGCAGATGCGCTGGAACAGGAAAGACGCAGGCTTCAGGCAATATTAGACGAAGAACAAAAAAAACTTGTAAAACTAGAACAAGCAGTAAAAGTTGTTGAAAAACACAAAGAAAAACAGCGCGAAGCATACTTAGAAGAACAAAAAGCGATTGAACTAAAGCAGTTTTCCGAAATCGGCGTACAAAGATTTTTTATACATTCAAGAGAAGAAGCTGAAGAACAAGAGCTGCAGGAACAATTAAGAAAATTGGAGAGTGAATAATATGAATATCGGTGTAAACTCAAACTTAACAACAAATACAGTATCTTCAACTTCGTCTTCAAAATCTCAAAATGCAGATTCTCCAAAATTTGCAGAGGAACTTCAAAACCTTTCTGGAGAAAAAACTAAAGAAGAAAAAACTTCAGAAACAAAAGAAACTAAAAAATCCGATAAAGAGGCTGAGGAAAAATCAAAGGATGATATCGGAGAAGTAATCGACGGACTGGAAGATGCAGTTGCAGAGATTAACGACAAACTCAACCAGACAGATGAAAATGAGGAATCTGATTTAAAGGACGGACTTATTTCTGTCGATAAAAATACAAAGAATGAGGGTAATGCCTTGATAAATAATGATATGAATATTCAAGACCCGAATGAGGCTCTGAAATTTCAGATGAATGCAAGCATGAACTTTAACAGTGACGGCCAGCCATTCTCTGATTTGATGAAAAATCAGGATAATACAAAATTGAAATCTTCGGCAAAAGATTTGGCCGAAGAACAGGCTGTTCTCTCCACAATGGACGAAAATATTGCAATGGCAAATAAAAACAGGGTTCTTGCAGGTGCTCAGGAAGAAACTCAAAGTTCACGTGTAAAAACTGTTACAAATAGTGACGGCGTTAAAAAAGTTGATAAACAATCTAATGTTACTGTTGAAACTGTTGTTAAATATGACAGCATAATTATGAATGAGAGTGATGTAGATTTCTTTGTGAAACTTGTGGAAAATGGTCAGGCAGATGCATCCGCAGCAGCTGCTAAAAATTCCAAGGTGTCTAAAGCTCTGGCTGATTTGATTGCAAAATCTATGAAAGATAATCAGCCTGTAAGAATAGATTTTGACAATAATATTTCTGTCATTATAAAAATAGGTAGAGATGGAAAGATTTCCGCAGACTTCCTGCCAAGCTCACAGGTAGCAGAAGCTTATCTGAAAGAAAATCTTCCGCTATTAAAACAAAGGTTTGATGAAAGCAATATTGAATATGATGAATTAAATCATAGGCAGCAAAAACAAGACGAAAAAGAAAATCAAAAGAAGGGGCGCAAAGATGAATGATTTGTACACAACAGCCATTAACACCCAGAAAGCAACCGTACAGTGGATGGATGTTTTAGCTGACAACCTTACAAATGTTTATACTCCGGGATTTAGAGAAAACAAAGTTACATTCAAAACTTTCCTCGGCGGTGCGGTAATTGATAACAATGTTAAAAACCTTGGTCAGGGTAAGTCTACTCCAGGTACTTCTAACGAAAACCTGTTTTTTGAAGGAAGCGGATATTTTATGCTGAGAAGTCCGGACGGGAATGTTCAATATACACGTTTAGGAGAATTTACATTTGACTCGGAAGGTGTGTACAGAGCTAAAAGCGGTGCAACAGTTCAGGGGTATATACTTAATGACAAAGGCGAAATTATGTCCGGTACAAAATCTCTTAGCGCAGATTTGTATGAAGAAACAGCCCTAAAAGGCGGTGCTTTAAGTGTTCCGACTACAAACATTAAACTCTGGATTGATCCTAACAACGGCAAGTTTTTAGGTAAATATGATGAGTACGAAATAAAAAATGACGGTACAATTTACGGAAAAGCTGACGGTGGCAATCGTTCTGTTCCGCTTTATAAAATTGCGACAGCAAACTTCCATAATCCAAACGGTTTATATGAAGTTAAAGACGGGCTTTTTGTTGAAACTCCTGAATCCGGAAAACCGGTAGTAGGAAGAGGCGAAATCCGTTCAGGACTTCTTGAACAGGCTAATACTGATTTTAAAGCAAATATGTCAGGCTATCAGCAGGCTAAAGTTCAAATGGAACTTGTTAACGCACTGATTAAGTCTAACAAAGACCTGCTGCAATCAGCTATGGAAATGGCAACCCAATAGGGGGTAAATGAAACCAGTTTGTAGGTAAGGCTACAAGATTGGCGTGAAGCAAAAAACGTACGTAGACCAAGGGGCGGCTAGTCTCGTCAAAATACTAAACTGATTTTTGATTTACAAGCCCGCCTTTAGGTAAAACTACAAACATGGCTAGATAAATTTATTAGTTAAACTCCGTTTTATAGAGGGATTAAGGGATACTTTAATTCCTTTTTTATTATTTGGCCTGTTTGTAACAATTTGTAAATTTTTATTAAAGTTTTTCAAAAATATGCCGTTAAACATAATATAAAGGGTTGAAGCGGCAGGTTTATGAGAAAATTAAAAGGAATAATTATTAACGGTGAATATCTTGGAAATAAAGTCGCATATAACGGGCTTTTCAGAACCATATGCAATATTTCGCCAATAATTATGCTTGAATTTATTAAACTGGTAAGCCAATATGGAACCCTGTATTCACCTATTGAGATTAAAGGTTTTGACCTGCCGGAAGCATATAGAATTATTATAAAATTTGAGAACAAAAAATATAGAGGATACGCTGATTTATCTTTTGTAATTCAGAATGGTAAGCTTATATTAAGCGAGTCTGATGTATGTGTAGAATCTATTATGCCAACGAGAAAAAATATAGAGCCGGAGCCTGTTCAAGAAATAGTTCTTGAAGAATCTGAACCTGTGGTAGAAGAAGAAATTGAACCTATTATTGAGGAGCCTTTGATTGAAGATATGGTGGAGGAACCTGTAGAGCAGGAACCTATCATTGAAGAAGTAATTGAGCCTGCAATTGAAGAAGTTGTTGAAGAAAAAGCTGCACCTGTACCTGAGCCAAAACCTGAAAAGATTGTAATAGAGATCCCTGAATATTCAGAAGATCCTGTACTGGATGAACTTCTTACAAATGCAAATGTCGTTGAGGAAATTGAAGAAGAACCAGCTCCTGTTAAAGAAGATGTTGTGAATACCCCTGAGCCTGCAGCTATAGAAGAAACAAAAGCAGAACCTGTCCAAAATCTTCCGGAACCGCCTCAAAATGAAGAGATTGAAGAGGAAATTACCGCAGTGCAGGAAGCTGAACCTGAAATCGTTTCAGAGCCGGAAATATTTACTGAGCCCCGTATAGAAGAAGCTGAAGACCAACCATTTATATCACAGGAGTCTGAACCTGAGGAATATTCAGAACAGGCTGTAGAAGAAGTTGAAGAAGAACCATTAATAGTGCAAGAGGCTGAACCAGAGATTTTTCATGAACCAGTAGTAGTAGAAGAACAACCAGAAGCTGAACCTGAAATCCTATCAGAACCTGTTATAGAAGAGGCGAAAATTGCAGTAACAGCAGAACCGGAAGTGTTCCAAGAAGCTGCGGTTGAAGAACCAGAGCTAATAGAAGAAGAAATAATCGAGGAGATATTAGAAAGTAAAGAAGAACCTATTATAGAACCAGAAGCAGTAAAAATTCAAGAAAAACCGGTAGAGAATACTGAAATAGCAGAAGAAGAATATAAAAAGATTGAGTATACTCCGGATACTCAAAATAATCTGCACGATATTCTGGAAAACATCATTGCGCAAAATATCACTCCGGAAGTTGTAGTTAAAAAAGTTGCAGCTCCGCGTGAGCATGTTAAACCACAAAAAACCGGACAGCAGAAAAAAGCAGCACCCAAAAGCCCTTTGCAGGAATATCTGAATGCAATTGAGGTTATAGCAGCTGTCGAGAAAAAGGCGCCTCAGTTTAAAATATTACAGAATGGCAAACGCATGGATGTAAAAGTAATAGATGAAAATTGCTTTGTAGTAGGTGAAACAATTTATCGCTGGGGTGATATTTTATATCTCAAAGATTAAAAATTAATACATTCAGTCGATGTTTTGTAAAATTGTGTAAACTTTTTCTAATTTGTGCCGATAAAATAATTGACTAAAGAAAAAATATCATTAAACCCTGTACAGAAAGGTTTAACTAATATGGCAGAAATCGTAAATTTATTATCGCGAGTATTAACTTCAAATCCGCTTGTTCAGTCAGGTGCTGTTGCTCAGACACGCAGCAGTTCAAATCCTTTTGCACAGAATGGCGGTAATCCTTTTGTCACAAGCAATCCATTTGCAAATTACGGGCAGAATAAACCTGTTGCAGGCGGTTATTTTGCCGGATATTACAATAATCAGCCTAATATCGTCGGAAGACGACTCTTTATAGAGGTATAGACTCAAAAATATACCCGATTTATTACCCCAATACAGCCGTACAGAAAATATCTGTATGGCTTTTTGATAATTTAGATGATAAAATGACTTTTGAGGAGTGTAGATATGTTTAAAAAACTAGTTTCTATTTTATTAGTATCATTGCTTGTTTCATCAAATTTGACCGTTTATGCTACAGATATTCAAAACGGAAGCGTGCAGACTCAAGATGAAGCTTTAGTCCTTCCTAAACGAATAGAAAATGAAATCTATAGTTCTATAGTGCAGGTATATGGCGAAAAACAGGCTAAAGAAATTTACGACAGAGTTATGCAAATAGCACGTACATCAATTGAAAAACGGCCGGAATATTTAAAAAAAGAAGATTTGAGCCGGCCGGATGACTGGTACAAAGACGAAATTATCTATATGTTTTATGTAGATCAATTCGGTGTCGTAACTCCTGAAAAACCAAATACCTTTAAAGATACATCTGCAATGTTTGATTATCTGAAAGATTTGGGTGTTACAACTCTCTATCTTCTTCCTTTCGCGGATTCACCAATGTCAGATGCCGGGTTTGATGTTAAAAATCCCCGTAATATAAGGGCTGATTTAGGCGGAAAGGCTGAATTTAAAGATTTTGTAATTGAAGCTAAGAAGAATGGATTTAAAATAAAATCTGACCTTGTACTTAACCATATTTCTGATGAGCATGAATGGTTTCAAGCTTTCTTAAGAGGTGATGTTTCAAAAAAAGATTACTTTGTAGTGAAAGATGAAATGCCTCAGTATACAAAATATGTTGACGAAAAAGCCGGAACAATTGTTGAATATAAAGAAAAGAACGGCAAGATTTCCAAAAGAAGGCTTATATTCCCTGAAATCACAGAGAATCATTATAGAAAAGTTACTCTAAACGGTAAAGATTACTACTTTTATCACACGTTCTATCCATTCCAGCTTGATGTAAACTGGGAAAATCCGGAAGTTTTATACTACTGGCTCGGAACAATTAATTATTGGACCAATATGGGGATTGATATATTTAGACTTGATGCAATACCTTATCTTTCTAAAGAGGACGGCACAAGTGCTGAAAATCAGCCCAAAACCCATGCAATTTTAAAACTTATAAGCAATTATATTCAGATGACAGCTCCTCGTACTGTTATTCAGGCAGAGGCCTGTCAATTTCCAAATGATATTCTTCCTTATTTCGGCAAAGAAAGGAAGTTTAAAACAACGATCGATAATCAGGAAAAGGTAATAAAAAGAACTGATGAGTTCCAGATTGCATATCATTTCCCATATATGCCGGCAATATGGGCATCTTTGATAACAGGTGATAAGCAGCATTTTGTAAATGCTTACAAAGCAACTCCGCAGATTCCATCAACTTCTGCGTGGGGAGTATTCTTACGTGTTCATGATGAATTAACATTAGAAATGATTGATCCTCAGACAAGGGAAATTATATACAATGCATTGGCGCCAAAAGGGGCAGAATTTAGAAAAGGACTCGGGGTGAGCGGAAGACTTGCAAACTTTTTGGATAATGATCCAGAAAGAATTGAAATGGCATTTTCAATTCTTATGTCTATGCCGGGCATTCCAATAATTTATTATGGTGATGAAGTTGGTGTAAGAAATAACTTTGAGAATGCAAAGAAAAGCGAAAAAGCTAGAATAGAAAAACAAAAGAAAGGTAAATTCAAACTTTTGAGCTGTTTTGACAGCAGAGATATACACAGAGGTGCAGTTCCTGCGAAACTATTCTACGGAGCTTCAAAAGATTATTACGAATTTAACAGTAAAGTTTATAAGAAGGTAAAAAATTTAATTGAGCTGAGAAAAAGTCTGCCTTCTATGTCAAAAGGAGATTTTACTCTGCTTAAAACTTCTTCCCCTGCAAATTTTGCATACATAAGAAGCTATAAGGATGAAAAAATACTTGTAATAAACAACCTTTCTGGAGAGAAACTTATTGCAGATATTACAATTCCTGTAGAAGTAGTATTGAAGTCAGACGGCAAACATATTGATACATTTAAAAACCTTGTGAATGGTGATGATGTGAAAGTTGATGTTTCTCTTACAAATCGAACAATGCATTTACGTATAGCTCCATACGGCGTTGTATGGCTGAAGTTGTAATAAAAAGCTCTCTTTATTAAGAGAGCTTTTTATTTATTGTTTTACTGCAAAATGAAATTCTTCAGCCCAGGTTTTAAACCCTCCAGAAAGTTCCATTACTGTAAAAGTGTTTTGTGCCAGAAGAAAAGCAGCTCTTACGCCTAAATGACAGTAGTTGTTATAACAATAGATAACATGCAAATCGTCTTTGTTAAGCTCTTTCATTCTGTCTTTTATTTCTTCATAAGGCATAGATATAGCGCCCGGTATATGTCCGATTTCATAATCTGAGCGCATTCGTACATCAATAATTTTTACGTTCCGCTCTTCGCTTAACTCTTTGAGTTCAACAGGGCCTAAGGTAAATGCTAATTTTTTTGAAAAATAACATTCAGCTTTTTCACTATTGTTTCTTATGTTTTGAATATACTGGTCAGTCATAAAAATCTCCTTTTCTAAATACTGTAAGTGTACTTTGTTGCAATAAACATACTAATCATTATCATTCCTGTGATTAAAAAATTAACTCCGGCGAGAATTCCAACCACCCACAAAGCAGTGGAAGGAAGCCCGAGTATGATTATTAGACCAAGAAGAAACTGGAGTACTGCAACAGGAATATCTGCCCACCAGAAATAAAGGGTTTTTCTATTTTGAATGGCAAAAGCGCAGGTAGAAACACTTTCAAGCAGAAAATAAACCCCGATAATACTGGTTATAAGAACTAGATTAAACATTGGCGCCATAAATAAGAATATTCCAAGCGCCATAAGTATTAAACCGAGTATAATATTAAGTATAAAGTGGCGGGTGTAGTTTCTGGTAAGAATAGCATTAATAGCTTTGTATCCTCCGTAGATAATGAATGCAAGACAAATCATCATTCCAAAAGTTATCGTTGTAACCTTTGGAAGCATTAACATAGCGAGTCCTAAAATTGTCAGAAGAATACCTTCTGTAAGGACATAGCTCAAAAAACGTTTTTCAGTCATAAAAATCTCCTTTTAGTTGATATCCCTACAAGGATACATGCTTAAGGATTTTTTTGTTTGCCTGAAAGACTGATATTTAGTAATTAATTTTTCCGTAATAATTTTTGTAAAATTCTTGAGGGTTCAGCTTAAGAATATTTTTAAACATTCCTATATGCTGTAATCTTTCGGTTATTTGCGGGTTAAGATTTTCGGAATTGTATTTTCTAAGTCTATCTTGCATTTCTCTATAAAAATCTTCTTTCATATTCTCATCTGCCAGCATAAACATTAAGGCAAATTGTTTATACTTATATTGGAAAAAAGCATATTTGTATGGTTCAAATATATTTTTTTTGTTCAAAAGCTCTTTGATTTTGTCTGTAATTCTAAATATTTCAAAAATATTTTTCTGTATAGTTTTTTTATCCTTGTAATAATACTGAGCATCCGGATTAACAATTATAGTTCTGGCATTAAAAAGTGTTAAAAAGAAGAAATACTGTTTTTCAAGCCCAACTATGCTAAAATCTCCGAGTGACTTTAGAAATTCTTTCCTGAAAATTTTGTTCTCGCAGCAAAAATTTTCGTTAAACGGGTTTGCGTTATCTAGGAAAGTATGTTTGTAGGATTCATCACTAATGTTTTTCCAGGTCTTTATGTCAAATACAAATTCCGGTTCAGTTGTTTTTAGTCCTAATTTAGAGCCGTTAAATATGTATATATCGGGTTTATGTTCGATACATGCAAATTTTTGGTAAAGCGAGAGTGATAAACGGCTGTCTGGATTAATGAAATGTATATACTCTCCTTTTGCGGCATCAATACTGCTGCAAATCTCAAATTCTTCAAATATCTGTAGTTTTAAAGAATTACTGCATTCTTCAGAAAGATTTGTTTTTTCGGGTATAATTACTGATATCAGCGGATTATTCATGCTCTTCCCTTTAAATGTGTTTCAAAATGTCTAAAATCACGATAACTCTTGTTGAGTATTGTTTGATACGCATAATAAATATTTTTTCTTTTTAGAATATTCATATCGTATTGGGAAAAATCGATATTCCCGTATGTTTTTTGAAGCAGATTGAACATTTCTCTTTTTGTACTACCAGAGGTTTCCAGGGTTCTGACAAGAGAGCTTTCCATCTGGCTTACAAGCAAAATTGTTCTGTATTTTTCGAACTTTCCTGACGCTTCAAAAATTTTTGAGGTAATTTTATTAATTTCAAAAATATCAATAAAGTTTTTACCAGCGTTTGTAATAATTGAACTGGATGATTTTCTATAAAAATATAGCGGTTCAAGGTCATAAGAAATTTTTTCTGCATTAAGCCAGCATTGAGCAAAAAATGGAATATCTTCAAATATTAGCCCTTCTGGAAACGAAAAATCTTTGATGAAAGATTTTTTATACATTTTTGCCCACGCACTGAAAAGCATTTTTAGATAGAATTCTGGACCTAAATCTTTTTCGCAGAAAACCGGAGTTTTAATATGAGCGGTAAAATCTTTGTTGTTCGGGAGTTCCCATAATTTGAATTCTGATGGTTGTATCTGGTACGCGTATGAAAACATAAAATCAGTGTCATTTTCAGACATATTTGTATGCATTTTTTCGAGAGCCACAGGTGATAAGAAATCATCTGAGTCTACAAAAACGATATATTCTCCATTTGCCTGCTTCATACCGGCATTTCTGGCAGCAGATAACCCTAGATTTTTCTGTGAAAAAATTTTTATACGTCTGTCCAGCTTTGCGTATTGCCTGAGAATATTCAAACAGCTATCTGTCGAGCCGTCGTTTATGCAAATTATTTCAAAATCATCAAAAGTTTGGTTAATAAGGCTGTCCAAACAGACATCCAGATACTTTTCAACATTGTATACAGGAACAATAACAGAAACCTTAGCCATAAATTTATTATATCAGATTAGTAAATTTTTGTAACACTTTACCTGTTAACCCTAAAGTTTTAGAAAATTATGCCGTTAATACCTATATAATGTAACATTTTGAATAAAATGTTACATTATCATATTTTGATTGTCATAAACTTTATTTATTAAATTTTTTACCGGCAGCTTGTTCTATATTTTATTAGAATAAGCTTTGTGCATTGGTCTGAATATAGCGGTATTTCTGAGAATGTAACATTTTATTCAAAATGTTATGTTCTCAGGAAAGGAGAATGATGGACATAAATCAATATAGTATTTATTCGGCTGTTTCTAAAAATGAGAATAAAAATCAGGATGACCTGGCAAAAGCATCAGAAATAACCGCAATGCTTCATAAGTTTGATAATGCAGAAAATGCAAAAGAATGGCTTAAGGAAAATTTTCAAATTTGCGGTGATACAAAAAATTTACCTATAGCATACGGCGTAAGCATTACTACAAAGTCCAACAAAACATCATTAAACGTTATTGTACAGCAAAAGAATAAGATAATGACATTTAATTGCAGCAGTCAAAATAAGGAGTAAAAAATGGAATTAACATCACTACAAACATCTCTAACAAGAACATCGGACAAACAGCTCCTGTTGTTAAAAGCCTCAGATAGCAGTCAGCAGAGCAGTCCGACATTTAAATTAGATGAAGTACAGGATATCCTTTTAGAAGAAGGATTTGATAGAACACTGGATACATTTAAAGAATGGGAAAAAACTAGAAAATTCTACCCAATAAAAATTGTAACAGACGCAAATACTGGAAAAACTACTATTAGTGGAGAATATAATGGGGTTTCATTAGAATTTATTGGAACTTGCGAGAGAGATCATGAATTGATTGTATTAGATCAAGTGTCAGAGCAGAAACCAGAGTCTGAAATAAATTTAACCACGCTTTCAGAAGCTGCGTCAACAATTATGAACAAGATTACTACATACATTACAGGCTCTGAAATCAACATGTATGCAAAAATTTACTCAAAAATTCATACTGAATTCGGGCTTGATTCTAATGGCAAGATAATCTTCCAGGAATCTTCAACCCAGGAAGTTTACGATTACCTCAAAGATCAGATTGTTACAGACATGACAGAACAATACCCTGAGGAAGTCGCAGCACTAGGTGGAGCCGAAGGACTTGAAAGAATTTTACAGGCAGCATGGATTGAAACTTACAGTTAATTCAATTCTTCCCAGAGCAACGACACAAAAGCTTTTGTTAATAAAGTTGTTGCTAATCTGCAAACTATCCTTAGCAAAATCAGCAATAATCCTGAGTTGTTAGAAGTTTACACAAGTCATACAAACTATGCTGACAAGACTTTGACTGACGGGCTTGAGAATTACAAGAACTCATCCGCAATAACATATTCGGATGCCGATATCTATATGGATGGATTTGTACATATCCAAGATACTCAATCTGACAAGCTCTATCAACAGACAATGAGTAGCTTACTTGACAAATTGAAGGCTAAATATCCTAAGCTTGATGAATCAGTAATTGCAAAACTCTTTAAACAGGCACAGGTTAATGCTCTCAATAATTGTGCAAACAATACAGCAGACTGTCCTTACGGAACTGATAATGGAGGTAATGACAGAGTATATGATACAAAGCTCGACTGGGGTGGTAAAGACAGTCGAAAAGGCGACAAGAACAAAATCCTGATGCAAGAGTTGGTACAGCTTGTACTTTACCACTTTGACAAACTGCTTTACGCGCAGGCTGCATAAACTAAGTTGAAGAGTGACTAAGTAATATGTTATGAAGTGACTGCACACTGTCAACCTTGAGCTTTACTCAAGGTTGACAGCTATTCTTAGCAAGCTCCACAAGTAATTATCTTAACAAATATATAACAGTGTTTTATTTCTGTCTTTTCTAATAAGGTAAAGGGGGCGTCAAACTTGTAGAAATACTTGAAAAAATTTCTGATATATTGTAAACTTATTGTACAAAAGCTAACCCAGAATATAAGTACAATGATTTTAAAAAGACCCCAAAAACAAAAGAGAGTAAGCTTAAAAGGTGCTGTGCAGATTAACCGCAACAGTTATTTTGTCTATGCTGACGAGGGCGGTAAAATGTTTCTGAAAAACGGAAACGACGAACGTTTGCAAAAAGCTGTCGTAAAGAATATGATTGCTCTTAATCCTTCAATCAGCGGGCTTTTGAAAAAATATAAAATAAAACCGTCTATTGATACAAAAACTCTTAAAGAGTTGACAGGCGGTCATATGAATGAAACCTGCAATGTTGCAATGGGTGTTTATTCATCACTTTCGGAAGCTATGCGTATGGAAGTTGATAAGAGTAAGATAAAAGAAGCTTCAATGCTCCACGATTTAGGAAAAGTTTTAATACCTTCTAAAATCCTGAATAAGCCTGCAAAGCTTAATGTAAAAGAGCGTGAAATAATGAATATCCATTCAACTCTAGGGTATGAACTGCTTAAGACACAGAATATTTCTGCAGAAACTTTGGAACTTATCAAATATCACCATCAAAACTTAAAACATACAGGATATCCTGAATTGGAAGAAAGTATTTACCCATCTGATATCGGCGTACAGATTATTTCAATTTCCGATAAATACAGTGCACTGAGAGAGGCGCGTGTTTACCGGCGTAAACTAAGCCAAGTTGAGGCTCTGCTAATACTCTACCGTGAAGTCCGCGAAGGAAAAATTCACCCCGAGGTATACAAAGCTCTTGTAAGTTACGTAACTAAAACAGGCATTTAATATTGAAATGCGTCTTCAAGCATTCCATTTTCTGAAAAATACAAAGATAATTGCTCTTCCTGTTCGCCTTCGTCGTTAATTATTCCTTCTTCGTAGCTTGTAGGTCTGTTATTTTTATCAAATCCGATATTTTTGTATTTGCCGTTATCCTCAACATTCACACGATAATTTCCGTTTTGGAAATAATACGTTGTCTTTGTTTTATTTTCACCCAAATTTTCTTCAATTACCTGTATATCATCTTCATAAGATATTGTCTTATCAGGCATTTTTAACTTTGATAGTGAACCGTCAGGGTTAAACTTTATACTTAACTCCTGGTTTGTTATCTCAGCAGGTGCACCGTTTGAGTAGAATGTTTTCTCTCCTTCGGTGTTTTTTAACTCATCTGTAACCTCAAATTTTTCTGCAGGTTTTAATTCCGTATCATTCAATTTCTCGCGGCCGAAAGTGTTAGGGATAATAATTTCTACTTTTTTGCTTAATTTATACATTCCGCCGTTATAAAATTCTGCATGAGTTTCTATCTCTTTATTTTTAATTTGTTTGTTAAGAGTTACTTCGCTTAACTGTTTGTCCTTGTCAAAGACAACTTGGCTGTATACATCACCTTTCTGCTTTGAAACAGAAAAACTCTTATTCCAGTCGGAATAACTTTGAGTATTTTCTTCGTCTTTATTATATTCAGTTTTAGATGCATACTTCAATTTTCCGTTTTCATAACGTGTGTAGCGTAATTTTTTCCCTGTTTCAGGAGAATATTCTATTATAGATATTTCATTGTCATCTCTGTCGTTGTTCTGTTCTAGAATAACTTTCCCTGTCTTTTTATCCTTTGTAATAACTGTTTCAATTGAATTTTGATCATCTTCATAAGGTGTATAAATCGTTATATTATCGGCATCTTCCTTAACTATGGAATGGAGTTTTCCTTCCGGTGTATAAATCTTTTCTCTTTCTACTGCCGTTGGAACTTTCACTTCAAGCGGCTGCAGAGCTATGTTGTAAGCAGCGAGGGCCTGTGTTCCGTTAAGATTTTCTATTGGTGCCGGTGTCTTTTCTTCTTTTTTTTCAGCTTTAAATGTCGGTTTTGTTACAAAATTAATACTGCTTAATCCATTTACCCTAATCATTTTATTCTCCACAATATACTACACATTTTAATTAAAACTCAAAAATAAAAAAAATGCTATCTTTAGTGTATAATTTAACTAAACAAATAGAGAGGTAGGAAAGTATGCAAGTTTCATTAAACTGGTTGAATGAATTAGTAGATTTAAAAGATTTAGATGTTAAGCAGATTGCTCATGAGCTTACAATGAGCGGGCTTGAGGTTGAAGAGGTCGAAGAAGTGAGACCTAAATTCACCAATATAATAACAGCAAGAATAGAAAAAATAGATAACCATCCAAATAGCGACCACTTGCATCTGGTTACCGTAAACACAGGTTCAGGCTTGAAAACAGTAGTTTGCGGCGCACAAAATATTGAAGTAGGACAGGTTATACCTTATGCTTCTGTTGGAAGCAAAGTCCTTGACAGAAAATCAGGCGAACAGTTTGAACTTACTCCGGCCGTAATCAGAGGGGTTGAATCCCAAGGTATGCTTTGCTCTGATGATGAACTCGGTGTTTCTGACAGAAATTATCAGGAAGAAGACGGTATATTAGTTTTGAATAGAATTTTCCCGAACGTCGGGCTGGGACTTAATGTAGAAAATGTTCTCGGGTTTGAAAAAGATTACATTCTTCATACTGCGCCTACGGCAAACAGAGGTGATCAGGTTTCTGTAATAGGTATTGCAAGAGAACTTTCTGCTTTATTTAACAGACCGCTTAAATTTGAATATGCGCAACATGACACATCTATGGCAGATTTTAAAGTTGAGATTAAAGATAGTGATGTGTGTAAATACTATTCAATCGGTGTTTTGAAAAATATTGCAATTAAGCCTTCACCTGATTGGATGCAAAAAAGATTGATTGCGTCCGGAGTCAGGGCAATTAATAATGTTGTTGACATTACAAACTATGTAATGCTTGAATACGGAACACCTCTTCATGCATTTGACCTGGATAAACTAAATGGGTATCTTTGCGTAAGGCGTGCTGAGGAGGGTGAAACGCTTGTAACTCTTGATGAGGTAGAAAGACAGCTGCACCATGATACAGTTGTTATTGCAACAGAAAAAGAGCCGGTATGTCTGGGCGGAGTTTTCGGAGGTGCAAACTCTGAAATTGATGATAATTCCAAAAATATTGCGCTTGAAGCGGCTTACTTTACACCTCAGGCAAACAGAAAAAGTTCAAGAAGTGTAGGATATAAATCAGACGCCTGTGCCAGATTTGAAAGGGGCGTTGATATAGAAGCTGTTAAACCGGGGCTTTTAAGAGCTGTGGAATTAATGGAAAAATATGCTGATGCTAAGTTTGAAGGTATGTGCGAAACAGGCATAAATAAGCTTGACCCGATAGAAATAACTTTGAGATATCCGCAGATTAAGAGAGTTTTGGGCTGCGAAATTGAACCTTCAAAATGTCTTTCTATACTTGAAAAACTCGGTTTTACAATACTTGGTAAAAATGAAATTGCCTGCAAGGTTCAAGTGCCTTCTTTCCGTGCGGGTGATGTGACAAGAGAGTGTGATTTAATTGAAGAAATTGCAAGAATTAACGGGTATGATAAAATTACTCCGACACTTCCAAACAGAGCCGGAACTCCTGAAATTTCTGTTGCAGAGCGTGTTGTAAATAAGGTTCATAATCTTATGCGTGCTGCGGGCTTGAACGAAATGCAGACTTCTTCGTTGATTGGCGAACCTCTTTTGAAACAGTTTAATATCCCTTACGAAAAGGAAAAAGCTGTGTTTGTAGAAAATCCTGCCTCAGAAGATTTTGCTATGCTCCGACAAACGCTTATTCCGAGTGTCTTAAGCTGTATGAAATATAATTATGACAACGGACAAAAGAATTTTTGGGGTTATGAAATCGGAAGAAGCTATGTGAAAATCGGCGCTGCTGATGAAAAATTCTCAGGAGTTAATGAAACTCAGGTTCTTGCTGGCGTCATTACAGGAAATGTTCAAAATTCGCTCTGGCAGCAGACTGGTGAAGTTGATTTCTATACTGTAAAAGGTATTGTTGATAAACTTCTTGAAGAATTCGGACTTTCAAGACGTATAAAGTTTGCACTTCTTGCAGAGTCTCCGCTTGCAGAATCTCACAAATGTTTACACCCGTACAAAACAGCCGTTTTAACAATGCTCGGCAAGAAACCTGAAATTATTGGATATTACGGCGAAATCCATCCGGAACTTAGGGGTAAATTAAAGCTTAACCAAAATGCGTTCATATTTAAGCTTAATCTTGATATGTTAATTAGTGCAGTTAATGAAACAGTACCAAGATTTAAGAAATTACCTCAATTCCCTGAAGTACAGAGAGATTTGGCGGTTATAGTCCCTGCAAAAACAACGTGGGATGAGCTTGAAAAAGTTATTAAAAAAGGCGTTGATAATAAGGTATTCTCAGGAAGTGAAGTCTTTGACGTATATCAGGGCGAGCATGTACAGGACGGGTTTAAGTCAGTCGCGTTTAGAATAAGAATGCAGGACGCAAATTCTACTATGACAGATGAGGCAATTGAAACTCAGATGGCAAACGTAAGAGTTGCTCTTAAAAAAGCTATGCCTGAATTAAGCTTTAGGGAGTAAATTTTATGTCTAAAAAATCAGGTTATCTTCAAAGAACACTGGAATTTCATAAGAATTACAAATCGAAGATTGCGCCGATTTTCAGGAGTTATGAAGCCTTCCGTAAAAAAGAGCTTGCAAAATTCTGGTTTATGATTATATCCGGAATATTGATGCTGTGTAGTTTCCCTCTTATGCTTTTGCTTTCAGATAGTATCTTAAGCGATATTGTATGTGATTATTTTGTTGCATATTTAATATTAATGATGATATTTATGACGCTTGGCATCTTGCTTCTTTTCATCGCATCTAAAAAAATCAAAAATTATGCAATGAAAATTAAGTCGGACTGTCTTTCTAAATTGCTCGAGGTTTTCGGTGATATTCAATGGCAGAATGGTAAAAATATTATAAACGATTGGGAATTAAATAGAAGCGCATTATTTTCCAATTTTAATACCAGATATACAGATGATGAATTTTCCGGAAGCTTTAATGGCGTGCCGTTTAAGATTTGTGAAACAAATCTGCTTCAAATAAGCGGCTCGGGAAAAAGCAGAACCTATATACCGGTTTTTAAGGGAGTTGTAATACAGTTCAAATCGAATAAAATAATTAGAAACCGGACTATGATTGCTACAAAGGGTGATTTTACAGCAAAAAATTCGTGGCTGCTTTTATGGCTCGGGTTATCAATGCCTTTAATACAGATGTTAATAGAACATCCGGCAGGCTGCCTTATAGCTTTTGTGGTTTTGGGACTAATATGCTGGGGAGGTTCAAAAATTTCGTACAAAGATGAGGAAAAACTTGATGAAGTTAAGCTCGAAGATCCTGAGTTCTGCAAAAAGTTTAATGCTTATTCTTCTGATCAGGTTGAAGCACGGTATCTTTTAACAACGGCTTTTATTGAGCGATTTCAAAATCTTAACACAGCATTCGGCGCTAAAAAGGCAAAATGTTCTTTTTATGGAGATAAGATAATGTTTGCAATAAGTACTAACAAAAATCTTTTTGAAGTAGGAAGCCTGTTCAAATCACTTGAGAAACCCGGGGCTGTCAATCAGTTTTATAACGAACTTGCTTCTATCTATAGTATGATTGATTATTTCAAACTTGACGAAAAGGTCGGATTGTAGGATTGTTTTAATCAAGGAGATTGGTTTATGAAAAATTTTTTAATTATATTATGTTTGTTTTTAATGATGCCGGTTTGGGCGGATACAATGCCGTTTTATATGAATTCAATCCCTAAAAATGCAATAGGTATGTATCAAACCGGTGAGAACATTACATTATATTCTAATCCGGAGGCAAATTCGGCAGTGATAAAAAAACTTGATTTTTCTTATAATCCTGAAACTATGCCTGACAATGTTTTTGCGGTTCTTCTGAATGAGAAAAAGCTGGGCTTTTTATACGTTTCAGATATTGGTGATGACGGCTGGGTAGAAGTTATTTATGATAAGATTACCGGCGCAAAAGGCTGGGTGCAGACAGAAGACAGGTTTCAATTTCTGCCGTGGCTGAGTTTTTATAATATGTACGGCAGAAAATACGGGTTAAGAATTCTGAAAGACGCGCCAGATGAAATAGAAACCCTTCACGCAAAGAGTGAGGATTTATCTCAAAATGTTGCTACACTGAGATTTGTAAAACAGATTAAACTAACAGTAATTCGAGGCAATTGGGCCCTAGTATCTGTTGTGGACATAGATAAAACACCTAAAACAGGCTATATGAAATGGCGCGGAACTGATGGTACAATTTATGCTTTTCCAAATATAAAGTAATTTATGCGGGTTGTGCAATTCTGTTTTTGACATCAACTGCAAAAGCTGCCGCTATACTTGTTGCAATTGCACCAAATATGTATGAGCCAAGGCTTCTGGCATTTATTGCTTTTAATTTTTTAAACAAATTCGCAGGAAGTACACTTTTTGCCATATTTTGTCCGTTTTTGCTTGCAAGAGCTTCTTCTGCAATAATCGGTGTAAGAGCTGCAAATGTCAGCTTTCCGCAATTCTCATTAAAGAAAGAGTCTTTGTTAGTGCATAATCCTGCTGTCAGGGCTAAAAATGCAGCTGGTTTAGAAAACATCCTGACTTTATATAATTTGTTTTTCCAGTCAGCAGCTGTGTAATTATGCACGTGTCCTATTTCGTGAAAAATAGAACTCGCTCTTTTGTCGCAATTAACAGCTATACTTTCTGCTGCGGGATGAAAAAAAGCCTGCTTGCCGTCCGCAGCTTTTTTGTAGTCAGATAGTTTGCCTTTGAATTTGAGTTTCGCAAATTCTGCATCGCAGTTTGCCGGATTAATATCAATCAGTGTGATGCCTTGTTTATCCAAACCTAATTTTGTGAAAGTTTCAAAGCCTTTTTGTTTAAATATCTGGTTTTCAGCATCGTTAAAAAACTTTTTGCGATAGTCTTTCAAATATATGCTGTAAGGTTTTTTCAAAATTTGTTCTGAATATTTTTTTACAGCATATCCGGCGCCGATACCTATAGCAGTATCTGTATAGTTATGTTCAGCCATCAATTATTTCCCCATTAAATATATAAAGTATTTTTCGTTTGAAAAATTGCCCAGCTTGTTGTTTCCTTCCCCCCTTGAAAAAAGTGCACATTTTTTGTAATATATACTAAGATAAATATATTTATAAGAAGAGGAATTTTTTTAATGTTCGAACGTTTTACAGAAAAGGCGATAAAAGTTATTATGCTGGCTCAGGAAGAAGCCAGACGCCTTGGACATAATTTTGTAGGTACCGAACAGGTTTTGCTCGGACTAATTGGAGAAGGTACAGGTATTGCAGCAAAAACTCTTAAATCAATGGGAGTTAATCTCAAAGATGCAAGAATTGAAGTTGAAAAAATAATCGGAAGAGGCTCCGGTTTCGTAGCTGTCGAAATTCCGTTCACTCCAAGAGCAAAAAGAGTTCTGGAGTTATCCTGGGATGAAGCCAGACAACTCGGCCATAATTATATCGGCACAGAACACCTGCTTCTAGGCTTAATCCGCGAGGGAGAAGGCGTTGCCGCAAGAGTGCTTGAAAATCTTGGTGTTGATTTAAATAAAGTAAGAAGCAACGTTGTTAAGATGCTTGGTGATTCAAAACCTCAAACTTCAGGGGCGGGTGTTGGCAGTTCATCATCGTCTTCTCAGGCAAGCAAGGTAAAAACTCCAAGTCTTGATGAGTTTGGAACTGATTTAACACAAGCAGCTTCCGAACAGCGTCTTGACCCTGTTGTGGGCAGAGAAAAAGAAATTGAACGTGTTATACAAATTCTTGCAAGAAGAACTAAAAATAATCCGGTGCTGTTAGGTGAACCGGGGGTTGGTAAAACTGCAGTAGCAGAAGGACTTGCAATCAGAATTGTTAATAATGAAGTTCCTGATATTCTTGAAAATAAAAAGATTATTCAGCTTGATATGGGGCTTTTAATTGCAGGTACTAAGTATAGAGGTGAATTTGAAGAACGTCTTAAAAAGATTATGGACGAAATCCGTCAGGCAGGAAATGTAATTCTTGTTATTGATGAAATGCATACACTTATCGGAGCTGGTGCTGCGGAAGGTGCTATTGATGCCGCTAATATTTTGAAACCGGCTCTTTCCAGAGGCGAAATTCAGGTAATCGGTGCTACAACTTCTGATGAGTACAGAAAGTATATTGAAAAAGACTCCGCTCTTGAAAGAAGATTCCAGCCTGTAATTATTGAAGAACCGTCAATTGATGAAACAATTGAAATTATTAGAGGTTTGAAACCAAAATATGAGGAACATCATAACCTTAATATCTCTGATGAAGCGATTGTTGCTGCAACAAAATTATCAAGCAAATATATCAATGACAGATTTTTGCCGGATAAAGCAATTGACGTAATTGACGAAGCAAGTTCTAAGGTTAGATTAAAAGTTTGCACACTTTCTCCTGAAGGTAAAGAACTCGATAAAGAACTGAGAGAAATTATCAAGGAAAAAGAAGATGCTATAAGAAATCAAGAATTTGAAAGAGCATCAGCTTTGCGTGATGATGAAGCTAACATGAAAGATCGTATACGTGAAGTTTCTGAAGAATGGAGGCGTCAAAACGATGCTAATAAGCCGACAGTAACAGAAGAAGATGTCGCAGAAGTTATTGCTACAATGACAGGCGTTCCAGTAACAAAACTTACAGAAGGAGAGTCTGAAAGATTGTTAAAGCTTGAAGATACACTTCATGCAAGAGTAATCGGACAGAGCGACGCTGTAACTGCTATATCAAAAGCAATTAGACGCGCAAGAGTTGGTTTAAAATCTCCGAACAGACCTATTGGAAGCTTTATCTTCTCTGGGCCTACCGGTGTTGGTAAAACAGAACTTGCAAAAGCTTTAGCAGAAGCTATTTTTGGCAGCGAAGATAATATGATAAGAGTGGATATGTCAGAATTTATGGAAAAACATTCTACTGCAAAACTTATCGGCTCACCTCCAGGGTATGTAGGTTACGATGACGGCGGACACCTTTCAGAACTCGTTAGAAAGAAACCTTATTCAGTTATTCTTTTTGATGAAATCGAAAAAGCCCATCCGGACGTATTTAATATAATGCTTCAGATTCTTGATGACGGACGTCTTACAGATGCAAAAGGAAGACATATTAATTTCAAAAATACTGTAATTATTATGACTTCAAACGTCGGTGCAAGCATGATTACAACTCAGGGCAAACTCGGGTTCTCTACTGCTGATGACGCTAAGAAAGATAAATACGAGAAATTAAAAGAAACAGTTAACGAAGAATTGAAAAAGGCATTCAGACCTGAATTTTTAAACCGTATTGATGATATTATCGTATTCTCACATCTGAGCAAGGAAGAAATCCGTGAAATCGTTGACTTGATGATGAAAGACTTGTTCAAGCGTCTATCAGAACGTGAACTTTCTATAGAAGTTACAGATGAGGTAAAAGATTATCTTGCAAAAGATGGTTATAACGAGGCATACGGTGCAAGACCGCTAAGAAGGTTAATCCAGAAAAAGATTGAAGACCAGCTTGCGGAAGAAATTCTTACAAATGCTTACAAGCCTGGTGATACAATCTTACTGAAACTTCAAGATGATAAGATTGTGTTTGAAAGAAAAGAAGGTTCTAAACCGGAAGCAGAAGAAGTTCCTCAAGAAGGTTAGTAAAAATAAAAATTCGGGCTCAAAAAGAGCCCGTTTTTTTATGAAAATGTCAAAGAAAAGACAATTATTGCTGATAATACAAGGACAGTCATTACAAATGCGATTGCTAATTTTATGACAGGGTGAAAAGAAAAATTATATTCTTCATTTGGATTTAACTGCCTTATTACGTTTCTTGAAAAGTCCTGTCGGGCATCCATCTTTGTTTTATTAAATGATTCACTCATCAAGCGTCGGATATTATAAGTATCTTCTAGCTCTTTTCTAGCTTTTTTATTATTTATCGTATATTTTTTTATTTTAATACTCTCATCTGACGGAAGTTCATTGTCTATATATGCAGACAGGTTATTCTGAAAAATTCGGTACTGGCTGTTTGAATTTGCCGAACAAATTTCTTCCTTATCATCAACCGATGATTTTAAATCATCAAGCATGCCTTTTACAATATTATATTTTGCTCTGCAGGATGAGCAATTTTTTAAATGTTCTTCAACTTTGATTTTTAAAGCCTTGCTCAAATCTCCTTCTATGTAAAAAGAGAGTAGAACATCCATCTGTGCACATGTTATTTCCATGTCGTATTACTCCTTTATATGTATAACTTATCCCTTATATAAACTCCTTCAGTTCTTCCTGAAGTTTAATTCTAGCTCTCGAAATTCTTGACTTAACAGTCCCGAGCGCGGTGTTGGTAATTTTTGATATGTCTTCGTAGCTTAAACCTTCGTACTCTCTTAATACAATAACGATTCTCAAATTTTCAGGAAGATTTAATAAAGCAGCTTTGATTAATTTTTCCATTTCAGCAAACAGGCATTTTTCTCCAGGTTCGCACCCAATTTTGTCTTTAATTTCAAGAAGTTTGTCGTTGTCTAAATCAATTTTTTTATCACGAGCATGTTTTTTTACATAATCATAAAAAACATTTGTAACAATTTGGTTAAGCCATGGTTTGAAACGCGCAGGATCTTTCAATGATGCTATATTTCGCGCCATCTTAAGAAGCGCTTCCTGCGTTAAGTCAGCAATATCCTGCCTTTTATCTGTCAGATAGCTAAACATAGCGAATATATTTTTCTGCACACGTCTTACAAGCTCTTCAAGAGCCTTGGATTCTCCATGTTGTGCCATTATAATAAGTGTGTAAATATCCCTTTTTTTGTACTTTGATTTAGACATCGTACAATCATTATATTAAGTAGCTGGAAAAAATATATTGCCGAGGAGTGGATAAGCTTGGAGGTAGTTTCAATAAGGCTGGATTAGTAGCTCTCACACCAAACCCAACACCATTTACCTCCAAAAGAAAACAGGTCGGTTATTATCCTTCCTGTTAAGATTTTACACTAGCCGAAATATAAATAGCAATTTCATTGTACACTAAAACCAAGAAAAATACAAATAATACCGTCAATAAATTTACATAAATATCCGGACAATTCTTTAAGTTATTTGCATATAAGCCAGTCATACTCAGAAAAACTGCAAAAAAGCAAAATATTAACTTATGTAACAAATATATATTAATTATATATAAAATTGTCAATTTTCTTTACATTTATGTTTTTATATATATAACGAGGATAATTATGGCTTACAAATTTGATTCAATTGTTAATAAAAGCGAAGCAGATGCCCTTAAAGACATGATTTTTAGACGTGTTCAAGAGCGATCAAAAGGCATGAGCGACGAGGTTCAGACAGATGTAATGGATTTGGCCAGAGATTCTTTTGTTAGTATTAATAATCCTTTTTCAAAGATTATTAATACTTCTTCGGCGGAAGAAAATCATGCTCCTTCAGAAGTTCAGACTGTTACAAAAGAAGAAGATAATGCAATCGGGTTTCCGATAAAGGAGCCAAAATTGCGTGTGAACGGGCAGAGCCGCATAATAAATGAGCAGATTACAAGTGCTGCAATTGCATCCACTATGCAGGAAGCAAGGAGTGGTTTAAGTAATAAACAAAGCTTTATGGGGGCATTGAACTTTTTAAATTCTCAGGCTGCAATATCATTAATCAGGACCCGTGCTGATAAATTTGAAGTTCTTGCATAGTTTTTAATCTTTATTGAATATTATATTGACACGATTATCTAAGTTTGTTAAAATAGATATAGATGTAAGAAGAAAAATTTCACATAAATATAAGAAGAGAAAGGAATATTATGATGAAGAAGAACGGTTTTACTCTTGCGGAAGTTTTAATCACCTTGGCCATTATTGGTGTTGTTGCTACGTTAACACTTCCTGCATTGATGACAAACACTCAGGAACAACAAGCAAGAACAGCTTTGAAAAAAGGTATTAACACTCTAACTGAAGCAGCTCAGATGAATTCAGCTATTGCAGGGTTTGACTATGGTTCTTTTAATGAAACCTCAACTAACAACACTGAATCTCAATCTTTATATGGTTTGTTAGCAAACCGTACAACAATCGATTATCAGTTAACCGGTACTACAACAAATCAGGCAAAAGCTGTTAACAACGGTGCAAGCAACTATGTTATGTTCTTTAGAGATGGTTCAGCTATTGCATTTAAAAATGACGCTACAACTTTAGTTACAAATGCAACTGTTAATAAAATGCAATCAGATGGTTTAGTTTACGGTATTTCTGTAATATATGATACAAACGGTGCTAAAGGTCCTAACTTATTATCTAACTGTGCAGGTAATGCTGGTATGTTGAACAATGCAGCTCAGAATGATACAGCAACAGATTGTACTGTTAAAGCAAGACGTGTAATCAAAGACCAATTTGGTGTAAGATTAAGAGGCGGTTTCGCAGTTCCAAACGGTGCAGCTGCTAGATGGGCATTCGATAACTAATAAAGAATAGTTTTACCATAAAAAAGGAGCGGAAATCAATTTCCGCTCCTTTTTTTTGATATATTTATCACCTACTCTCTTTGTACTATCTGTGTTTTGCTTGTATCCTCCATTTCATCTACACTGTATGCTCTATATTTTGAGTTGATTCATAATCTTAAAGTATTGTTATTACTGATATTCAGCGATTTTATTGACCATATGGTCTATATCTATCAATCTACCTCAAACGCTGTAAAATCAATCATCATATTGATGAAAATCTCCTCTATAAGGAGGTAATATATATAGTGTAATAACGAATAAAAAATACTAAATTTACATGATAGGGGAGAAGAGAGTATGAGACGAGAGTTTAAGAAGAAATCAAAGGTGCTGCTTATTGATGACAATTATGAGCACTTAGCAGGAATTAGGGAGCTTTTGAATCTAGAAGGCACTTTTGACGTAGTTGGAATTGCAACTAATGTTACCGTCGGGCTTAATTTAATTAAGAAATATCAGCCTGATGTTGTTCTTCTGGATATGAATATGCCGGAACGTGATGGCTTGCAAGGTATTATGGAAATCGCTAAACTTGATTTGGATACTAAAGTTTTAGCGTTATCAGGATATGATGATGCTGATTTAATCTTTAGAGCTATGAAAATAGGAGCTAAAGGTTATGTACTTAAAACTATGGCATCAGCTCAATTAATTTATGCAATAGAAGAAGTGTTAAATGGAAAAATTTACCTTCCGCTTGCATTGTCTTCAAGATTTTTTGAATACTTTCAGCAGACATTTAGAGAAGAAGCTGAGAAGAAGGATGCTGCTGAAGAAGAAGAAAATCTGCTTAATTACCTGACTCAGAGAGAAGAAGAAGTTTTGGAGTTATTAACACAGGGTATTACGTATAAAGGCGTTGCCAACAAATTATTCATATCAGAAACAACTGTAAAAACCCATGTAAACAATATTTTCCAAAAGTTACAGGTTAATGATAGAACACAGGCCGTTCTATACGCTATAAACAATGGCTTTTTAACTAAAAAGGTTAAACTTGCAGTGTAAGGTTCAGGCTATGAAAAAGATTGTAAGACAGCAAAATTATTTAAAGGGTTTGATTGAATCTCAGGATAATAAGTTTATAACAAAACAAATCTTGAGATGTGCAATTCGTGCTGTCTTAGAACCTTTGCTTGATAATCCTGAAGCAGGCGTCGTTTTGTATAGAATAATAAATCAAACAGGACTTGCCGGATTAATAAAACGGGTAGAATTTTCAGACATTGAAGCTTATAATTTTTCAGATGAGAGTGAAAATTTGAGGGAAAGAGTTTGGGCTGATACCGAATTTTTATGTGTTATGACACACAGATTTGTTTCTATATTTATATGGGATAACAAAACTGACAGCAAGAACTATGTTAGATATTATTCGATCTGGAACTCAAAACTTCAAGATGAGGCGCTGGATATTATTAACAGAAACTCAATAATTGATATCAGGCAGTTTCAGGAAAAATTTAGACCGGACAGACGTGATAACATACTTTTAAATTCCTCTATCAGGCGTCTGGTTGAGAATATGGATGAAGCTGCGAAAGATGCTGTGTTAGGATTCGCTGAGTTTCAGGCTAAACCGGCTGAAGCTTCTGCCGAAGTTAGAGAAGTTGCTCATGAGATAAAAAATCAGCTTTCCATATGTGATTTGTACGGTGAAATTATAAGGAAGTACTGTGAAAAGAACGGAATAACTGATGAAACGATTTTAAACGGGGTGAACTGTATCTCAAGAGCAGTGAAGATATCAGGCAATTCTCTTCTGGCTTTGAAGTCAACGCAGAGCAAAGAACTAAAGCAGTGTGATTTAAAAAATATCATTAAAATTGTAGAAGATTTGACTAAAGTATACTTTGAATGCAAAAATGTTGAGTATATTGTAGAGAGCAAGGCTAATTTAAAAGTTCTGGCAGATCAAGATAGTTTAACAGCAGTTCTGGTTAATTTAGTAAAGAATGCTGTTGAGGCTTTTGGCACAGAGAATTTGAGTGACGAAAATGGTAAGTATGTTAAAATTAAGGCGGAGAAGAGGGGAGAGTTTGCAGCAATTAGAATTATTAATAACGCTGGAAAAATAAACGAGCCTGAGCGTATTTTTGAAAAAGGATTTACAACAAAAAGCGGCGGCTCAGGTCTAGGGCTAAGCATCTGCAAAAAATCGATTGAAGAACAGCTCGGGCAATTAAAACTTGAGCATACAGGAGATGATTATACTGAATTTTTAATTAAGTTAGGTCTGATTGACGGGGTGAGAGGTTAATAATGGATTTAATCAGCAATAGAACAATTGAAATTACAAAGCTGGGTATGGATGGGCTTATGAGCAGACAGCATGCGATAGCTTCCAATATTGCCAACGTTATGACTCCAGGGTTTCAAAGGCAGGAAGTTGCATTTGAAAGCCAGCTTGCTGAAATTATTGAAAATGAGGATTTGAAGGATTACATCAAAGGGCAGAATAGCATTGAGTATAAACCGCCAATGGTAGATGTTTTTACAGGCGATGTTCATACTTATAGAACACCGACGCAGCAGGAGAAAGCTTATTTGAAGGCGAATACAATGGAGCAGTTTAACCCGCAGGTGGTTACAGATATTTACAGCGGAACAAATTCCGATGGAAACAATGTAGAACTTGAACGTGAAATGATGGATTTGTCGAAAACAGGTACAAGGTATATGGTTTTATCAAATCTGGAAAGAAGACAGTTTTCAATAGTATCGTCTGCAATCCAAGGACAATAGTAGAGAAAGAGTAGCTTATGAGTTTTAATATTTTTGACATAGCCGGTTCTGGAATGACCGCTCAGAGAATTAAAATGGACACAGTTGCAAGTAACATTGCAAATATAAATACTACACGTCAGCCAGACGGCTCAAAAGGTGTGTATGTAAAAAAAGATGTGTCTTTCAGAACTGTTTACGATGATGCTGTTAACCGCGGATATTCAAATTTTGCTGCAAATAATCCTGATGCTCAGTTTGATCCGAGAACAGGAAACATGCTTATAAATGCAAATGTTTCCTTAAATAATGGTCTGATAACAGGCGGAGTAAGAGTTGATGAAATTTATGAGGCCGAAAACGGGGTTAAAACTGTGTATGACCCATCTCATCCGGATGCTGATGAAGAAGGGTATGTTGATCTTCCAAATATAAATATTGTGGAAGAAATGGTCGGAATGATATCTGCATCTAAGGCTTACGAAGCCAATGCAACAGTTGCAGAAAACGTTAAAACAATGATGCAGACTGCTATGAATATTTAGGTACTACGTACGTAGGCATTGGGGCGGGAGACAATCGAAATATTACAAGTTTACATTAAAACTACAGGTCTCCCTTAAAGTGAAACTACAAATAAAAAGGGGTTTTAAATGGAATTTACAACAGGGATAAGTGAATTTAATACGACTTATAATCTTAATGCTATAGATGATTATAACAAGTATCTGAAAGGGCAGGCTTCGTTTGAGATAGAAAAGAATGCTTTTGAGGAAGCATTGGACAATGCTGCCAAAAGTTATCCTGTGAAAGATAAAGCCGATCCGACAGGCTTGGGAAATTTTGCTTCCAGCCTGGGAAATGCTTTTTCAAACAGCCTTAATGCTGTCAACAATGCTCATATTACGGCTGACAAAATGCAGGAAGACATTGCTATGGGCGGCTCTACAAGTATTCACGATGCTATGATTGCTGCAGAAAAAGCTTCTTTAAATATGCAAATGGCTGTACAGGTAAGAAACAGGCTTGTATCCGCTTATACAGATATAACCCAGATGGCAATATAGGGAATTAGTAATATTAAATAATGTAACAATTAATTTAACTACTCGGATAAAAATAATCAAATAAAGCAAATAAATATTGAAATCGGCAAAGAATGGAATTCTTATAAAGACGATTCGCATAGTTCGTTAAACTCAATTTTTAATGTGGTTGACGCAAATTCTGACGGAAAAGTTGATGAAGATGAGTTAGATATATTGCAAAAATTACTCAAAGTTGCTGATTTGCAGATTGAAGAAACGAAAAATAATAATATTATCGAACAAAAAGAGTTAGATTTATTAGCCAGTAAAATTGAAAATAATGAATTAGAAACCTTGGAAGGGAATAGACCTCCTGAATTACCAAAATTCATAGAGCTTCCAAAGGATAAAGATAACTTGAAAAATTATACTTATATGGTTGTGGGCGGCAATGAAGAAGATAATGACATAATAGTTAAAATTACAGTTGACTATTCTGTTCTAAAAAATTTAGATGAAGGGAAATACTATATTGCTGATTGGGAGTCCTCTAGAACTCCCGATGGAGGAACAATAATAAAGAGTCCTGTCGTAAGAAAAATGCAAGAATCCAATCAGGACGGAACAACAAATTGGTCTGAAGGAATTAATAGAAATATATCGAAAATTCAGTTTGATAAAGTTGGTGGTTCTGAAGCGCTTATTGAATTTATGAATAGAGTAGGTGAGGAACAGGGCTTTGAAATAGAGTTGCTGGATGGTACGGAAGGATGGATTGAAGATTTAAGTATTGTAAGAGCCGACAAAAAACAGCTTATTCCTTATAGTACTTCTTTGTTTGCATTGAAATCATACGACAATGAAAGAAGAATTCGGGCTAAAAGGACTCAAATTACAGTTCAGGCCCAAGGCAGTGCTTTTCAAAGTAATCAAGTTGGGATGCCTTCTCAGGCTAAGCAATATTCATATGCTCTTTCTCAAGATAATATTATTGAAGGCAAAACATATCTGGAAGGCGGAAATGTTTTAAATACTCTTACAAAAAATGGTGAACCGGCTGCAGTTATCGGTGATGAGTCAATAAAATATACATTGCTTGCAATGTCGTCAGAGGCTATAGTGGATATAAAAGATTTAGAAATATCAGAAGATTTAGTAAATATGGCTAAAAAACAGATAGCTTCTGAACTTGGCATAAAAGCAGAAAATATTACATATATACCACAGTTTGATTTTCATATAGATATGCATTATAGACCGCTTAATGATAGTCAAATGGCAGTACCTGATTACGAAGCAGGTATAAATATCTTGAAAGAATTCGTGCAGGAAAATCAAAAACAAGAATATCTTAAATTAATAACCAAACTTGAAGATTTAAAAGTTAAAACAGAAGAAATTTCGAAAGCTGCTGAAAATAAATTAAAAGAAAATGGCTACGAAATTGTTAAAATTCCTTGCTTTACTGATATCGATAACGGTTATAATCCTTTAAAGAGCTCTGTAGAAAATCCTATAAACTACATGAACGGAATTTGCGGGACTTCTGCTAAAACCGGAGATAAATTCTATATTACAAATACATCAGGTGATGAAAAATTGGATGAGTATATGGAAAATTATTTCAAGAATACAGTTGGTTTTGATAAGGTCTATTTTGCCCCGACAAAAAAATATTTAGCAAGCTCCGGTGGCCTAGACTGTCTGACAAAAGAATTATAGCTGGGGGGGGGGCAATTCTCAAAACCAGTAGTATTACCTGCAAATCCTATGTCTAAAGTGTTTTTACATAAAAAGTAACCGGCGGTAAGGGGAATTGTCTTGGATTTGCTCCACGCTCGGAGAGTTTCGCTTTTGAGCCTGCCAGCTCAACTTCGCTCAATCCCCTCGCTATCCGGACTAACTCACATCATTCGTGTCGTCCGTCCGCAAATCCGCTGAACCTCCTGGCAAGGCTTCACCTTGCAGGGGTTCCACAACTTCCAAAGCCGCGTAATGCCAATAAAAAAGGTATGACAAGCATACCCTTTTTATTGGCGGCGGTAAGGGGAATTGAACCCCTGTTTGGAGAATGAGAATCTCCCGTCCTAACCACTAGACGATACCGCTATATAGGCATATAATCCGAATAAATTATACTTGACCAATCATCTTCAAAATAACTAATCTGTGTTAGTGTGCCTGTTTTTATAAGGTTTTTAAACTGGCTTACCGGATCAAGATTAAGTGTCTTTGCTATTGCAGACTGAATTACATCAGTAGTCGTAACTACTATTATACGATTACCTTTGTTTTCTTCAACAAGTTTATCTATAACATCAGATACTCTTTTATTAAAGTCTTCAAGCGACTCTCCGCCCTCAGGCTTCTGTATAATAACTTCCGGTCCAAACTCATCAAAAACATCCGAATATGAACGCCCGCTCCATTCACCGTGGTTTCTTGCAGGAAGGTCAATTGATGTTATTTCTTTTTTGAATAATTTCGCAATGATTTGTGCTGACTGAGTACACCTTGCAGAAGAGCTTGTATAAATTTTATCATACGTTACTGCTCTGTTTTCAAGGTATTCACAAACTTTTTCAATTTCTTCTTCGCCAAATTCGTTTATTTTCGGGTACTTTTCTGTATCACAAATTATGCCGTCCATTGTATGAACGGTTGCTCCGTGTGAAATAAAAGTGATTTTACATTTACGTTTAAACATATTAATACCCTCTTATATCATTATACCATAAACGCTTTTTAATCTCCAACTTTAGTTGTTAATCTCTCATATTTTTGTATAATTGACTTTTATATAAAAAACATTAAACTGAACATGTATAAATGTAAACTAAGCACAAGGAGATATATTATGGGCAAACGACTGGACGGATCTTCTTTATTCAGTGGAATAAATGCAGGATTAACAAACTCTTTTTCTTTACTTTCAAGCCAGTACAGTGACGGCTTAACGCTGGAAAATCTTAATGCAGCTTTAACCAATACTAATGTAACAAACACATCCTATGGTTCAACATTTGCATCTTATTTAACAACTAATTTTAATAGTGTGGACAAAAATGGAGATGGTACAATTTCTGCAGACGAAATCCAAACATTAATGAATAATATGGCTACTCAAGGGCTTACAAGAGAGCAGATAATGTCTTTAGGAGCTTCTTCCGGTATGAGTTCTTCTTTACAGGAAACGGTGTTATCTCACTTTGACGACATTGATGCTAACCACGACGGCAAAGTTACAAATGCCGAAATTAATGCTTACGGCGTCAACTCTGATATTGAAAAACAAAAAATCGAAGATAGAAACAGAATCGTAAACAACATGTCTATGTTTTACGGTGATGATTTGACAGAGTACGAAGGAAGTATAATGGATTATAGATATTTGGACGATGATGAGGCATAGTTGCAGAAAGAAAAGCGCCGGTTGAAAACCGGCGCTTTTCTCTTGCTACAGGTGTAGAAGCTTAAAATCTGTTTCGAAACCTTATTTACCCCTTTGCTAGCAAAAAATATTTTTACAGGTTTTTAAAAAGGTATGATTAATAATATTTCATATCTTACAGGTATCATCCAACCTCAAAATTTACATCAGCGTAAGAATATATCCTTTGGACAGAATATCCAGACGCTTACTCATACAAATATTGGCAGTTGTCTTGAAGGTTATATTGGAAAAATCAGGGTTCGCAAACCAGACGGCGAAACTTACCTTAATGTTTTCAAAAAATATATCGGTAGAGATGCTGAAAACTATGTTATCCAGAATGATAAGAATGAAGCTGTCGGCAGCATAAATGTATTTATAAGAAAATCGCAGCCTAATCCGTGGGATAAAACAGACCCGAGCCATGTTTTTGTTGATGAATTAAGAAATTTTTCAAAGCCGAATACGCCTTATCATAACCCAAAACTAGAATACTTTAAGGATATCGGAACTCGACTGCTTCAAATTGCTCAGAGGAGAAGTGATGAGGCAAATTGCTGCGGGAATATAAAACTTATTTCAAAAGGTGAGTCTTTGAACTGGTACAAAAATGTGATAGGAATGCGTCAAGAATTTCCACCTATTCCGGGTATGAAGTTTCAGATACATAATCCTAATCAACTTTACCTGCCTCCGGAAGCAAAAGAACCGTTATCCAGACTACAGGGCGGATTATAATTATTCTTCAGGGTGCTCATGAGGTTCAATTGCCTGAGGTTTTGTCATTACGCTGACAAGGCTTAGAACAACCATTATTAAAATAAGTACGGCAATATATATGAAATAATTTTTCAGCGTTCCTGTGAAGTATGTTGCTAAAGCTCCTCCTACAACTGCAACAGAAGTCAAAATCGCAACAGTTTTCTTTTGCGAGAAGCCTGCTTTTAGAAGTTTATGGTGAATGTGTTCCGCATCAGCAACAAATGGTGATTTACCTTTCATAATTCTTCTAAGACTTGAGTATGTAATATCCATAATCGGTACTGCAAGAACAAGGAACGGCAGAAGCACCGCGAGCGCTGCACCCTTCATAACACCTGCGATAGATAATGTCGCAAGCAGGAAGCCGGAGAATAAAGCTCCGGAATCTCCCATAAATATTTTTGCAGGATTGAAGTTAAAAGTAAGAAAAGCAAGCATTGAACCGGCAAGTATAAACGCAATAAGAGCGGTAATAGGCTGTGCCGGACTTACTGCAACTGCAATAAGAGCCAGTGTTATTGAGCTTACCGTAATAACAGAGCCTGCAAGCCCGTCAACTCCGTCTATGAAGTTAACAGCGTTAGAAATTCCTACAATCCATAACAAAGTAATAGGATAAGAAAATATTCCTAGATGAATAACTCCCCCAAAAGGATTGAAGATTGTATCAATTTGAACTCCAAGAAGATAGACTATTGTAGCAATAGAAAGCTGTATTACAAGTTTAAATTTAGCATCAAGGTTATAAATATCATCAACCAGCCCGAGCAGGAACATTAACGACCCGCCGAGCAAAATCCCTGAAAGCAGGCTCCCATATGGATAATAGCTCAATAATACAAGGAATAAGAATGTTAACATTGCACTTGACCAGATAGCAACACCGCCGAGTCTTGATATTGGCAGTTTGTGAATTTTTCTTTCGTTAGGAAGGTCAACAAGTCCTTCTTTTTGCGAAAATTCAATTACAAACGGTACGATAAATACACCTATGAGGTATGAAATAAATGCTCCTATTATATGTGCCTGTGTTAACTTGATTATCATAATATTATTATTCCTTAGTACAACGGATATTTTTCACAAAGTTTTAGAGAAGCTTTTTTGAGTTCAGCCAGTACTTCTTCGTTGTCAGAATTTTTAATGGCTTCTGCTATAATTCTTGCAACTTCTCTCATATCTTCTTCTACAAAACCTCTCGTAGTCATTGCTGCAGCACCCAATCTTATACCGCTTGTGACAAAAGGACTCTGAGGGTCATTAGGAACTGTATTTTTGTTTGCAGTAATACCAACTCTTTCAAGAACATTAGCCATATCTTTACCGGTCTTACCTGTTTTTCTCAAGTCCAGAGTCATTAAGTGATTTTCTGTCATACCACCCACAATGTCCATACCGGCATCTAGTAAACCTTGAGCCAGAGCAGCAGCATTTTTAACAATTTGTTTTGCATATTCTTTAAACTCCGGAGAAAGAGCTTCTTTTAGAGCGACAGCCTTCCCAGCAATAATATGCTCCAGAGGTCCGCCCTGAATGCCTGGAAATACGGCTTTATCGATAGCAGCAGCGTATTGTTCATCACACATAATAATTCCGCCTCTAGGGCCTCTAAGTGTTTTGTGTGTTGTTGTTGTAACTATTTGGGCGTAACCAGCAGGTGACGGATGAACGCCGCCTGCAACAAGACCTGCAATGTGTGCAATATCTGCTAAAAGTACAGCTCCGACTTCATCAGCAATTTCTCTGAATTTTTTGAAATCAATAATCTTAGAATAGTTGCTTGCGCCGCAAATTATTAATTTAGGTTTATGTTCGAGCGCCATTTTGCGAACATCGTCATAATCAATATTGCCGTTTTCGTCAACGCCGTAGCTTTTTACGTTAAAATACATACCGGAAAAATTAACCGGTGACCCGTGGCTTAAGTGTCCGCCGTTAGATAAATCCATGCCGAGAACATTATCTCCGCATTTCAGAAGTGCTGCAAAAACAGCCATATTTGCCTGAGCACCGGAGTGGGGCTGAACATTTGCGTGATCCATGTGAAAGAGTTCGCAGGCTCTTTTTTGAGCAAGCTCTTCAATCTTATCAATAACTTCACAGCCGTTGTAGTAACGTTTGTGAGGTTTTCCTTCAGCATATTTGTTTGTCAGAACGCTTCCGCAAGCCTGCATTACAGCCGGAGAGGTAAAGTTTTCACTTGCTATAAGCTCTATGGTTGTCTGCTGTCTTTTGAGTTCTTCTTCAATATAATTTGCAACATCAATATCAGCTGCTTTAACTTTGTCTAAATTCATATCCCCCTCCTTACAAGCTTATACTATGTTTTAAATTATAAGTGAAAATAAAACATAAGTAAATATTTGTAACTTTTAATTGTAGTTGTAACAATTTTTATTTTTACCGGTTTTATAGTAAATCAGGAGAACGATTATGAAAATACAAGCAATAAAATCATATAATTATACACAAAATAGATTACGTAATAATTCCGGAACAAGCACTCCGGTATCAAATAATGAAAACGCGAAATCCCCTATATATATATATCCAGCCTCATATGCAAACATAAATTTTCGTGGGAACTCGATGTCAAAATTGTGGGCAGATTACGATTGGTTTATACGTCATGACAATACTCCTGCAATTTTCTCTTTTCTGAAAATAAAAGAAGCTCCAGAGGTTATGGAAAAGTTTTTGAATGCAATTTTGGAAACATCTGACAGGAGCAAAGAGTTATTTACCAGTATTGTTAATAATCCGCGAAATTCGCTGGAAATTTCTGAGAAATTAGCTCAGGTTTTACCGGCAAACTCTCCAAACCTGCTTCCGTTTCTTATAAACAGTCCATACAATAAAGGTTATGCAAAATTTATTGATGGCAAATTTAATGAGGCACATTCTCTTGAAGATTTACTAAAGATTAGACCGGATTGGCGGGGTGAAGTATTGATAAAAAAATATGAAGCTTTAAAGGGAAATAGAAATCTGGAAATTGGAAATATTCCAAAAGAGATTCCGTCATCTGATTTGACACAAATTGTTGATTATTTAAGCAAGCAGATGGAATATGGCGTAAAAAACAAGAAAAAAATAGAGAGTCTGACAATAGGTTATCGAAAATATGATTTTGCTTATTTTACCGAAGGAAAGTCTGATAAAAATGTTTTTGGATTATTTACTCCGGAGGGAAAGAAATATGTTTTAAAAATGAGTACTCCTGAGCGCAGAAGCCTGGATAATCCTTTTGCTCTAGGAACGCTTGCAAAGATAGATTCTTATCTTACATATAATAGAAGCAGAAATTCAGCACCGTTATGTTACTATAACCATGAAAAGAATTTTTCTATATACAAATATATAGAACATATTCAAACACCTGATTGTCAGCATGATTTAACTAAAGTTGCAAAGAATATGCCAGACTTTTATGCTTTAGGCTTAACCTATAATGATACCGTTGGTAATAAAAATTTCTTCCTTTTAAACAATGAATCAAACGCCGATTTAGTCAAAACAGTAGGTTTTCAGGAAGGGGTTAACAGAGGTGAATGGGTATCTGTAGATAATGACCACGTTACATATGCTAATAGGATGCAGCCGATGTTAACAAAGTATCATTCTTATTTGCCAAATGTAATGCAAATGTGTGTATAAAAAAGAGGGCTTTTAAGCCCTCTCAAAAACAATTTCGTCATCTTTGACATCGATTTTAATCTTGTCGCCTTCAATGAATTTCTGTGATAATAACAATTTTGAAAGCGGATTTTCAACCATTTGTCTTATTACTCTCTTAAGCGGTCTAGCTCCGTAAATAGGGTTAAAACCTCGTCTTGCCAGGAGTTCTTTTGCATCGTCTGTGATTTCAAATGTAATATTTCTGTCCGCAAGAAGATTTTTCAAATGAGCCATCTGAATATCGACAATTGCTGATAGCTGCTGCATAGTAAGAGCTTTGAAAAAGATTGTTTCATCAACCCTGTTTAGAAATTCCGGTTTGAAACGTTCTCTCATAACTGCCATAACTTTTTCTTTTGTTTCGTCAAAGTTGCCGCCGGCATTGTTAAGGGAATCTTCAAGTATAATTTCGCTTCCGATGTTGCTTGTCATAATAATAACAGTGTTTTTGAAATCGACTGTTCTTCCTTTAGAATCAGTCAAACGGCCGTCATCAAATATTTGAAGCATCAAGTTGAATACATCAGGGTGAGCCTTTTCGATTTCATCAAAAAGAACTACAGAATAAGGTTTGCGTCTAACTGCTTCTGTAAGCTGGCCGCCTTCTTCGTAGCCGACATATCCCGGAGGTGCACCGACAAGCCTTGCTACGTTATGTTTTTCCATATACTCTGACATATCAATTCTAATGATTGCGTCTTCGTCATTGAATAAAAATTCTGCAAGAGTCTTAGCAAGTTCTGTTTTACCAACACCGGTAGGCCCTAAGAAAATAAATGTACCGATAGGGCGTTTTGGGTCTTTTAAACCTGAACGTGCACGTCTGATTGCGTCAGAAACTGTTTCAACAGCTTCATCCTGACCAATTAAACGTTTATGAAGTACATCTTCCATTCTAAGAAGCTTTTGCATTTCGCTTTCAACAAGTCTGTTAACAGGAATTCCTGTCCATTTGCTTACGATTTGTGCGATATCGTCTCCATCAATTTCTTCTTTAAGCAGCTGGTTTTCACCTCTTTCTTTGCCCTGAATTGATTGAAGCTTCTTTTCTAATTCCATCAGCTTGCCGTACTTAAGTTCTGCAGCGGTCTGTAAATCAGTGTTGCGTTCAGCTTCTGCAATTTTTGTTTTAACCCTGTCAATTTCTTCCTTAATGCCGGCTTCGCCTGTAATCGTATCCTTTTCAACTTCCCACTGGGCTTTTAGCTTAGAAATTTTACCTTCCAACTCATCAATTTCAGCGGTTAGTTTGTCGATTTTTGCAATGCATTCCGGAGAAGTTTCTTTTTTGAGAGCTTCTCTTTCGATTTCAAGCTGAATTTTCTGTCTCATCATAACATCGATTTCTTCCGGCATTGAGTCGATTTCTATTCGAAGAGCAGACGCAGCTTCGTCAATAAGGTCAATCGCTTTATCCGGTAAAAACCTATCTGTAATATATCTGTCTGATAACTGTGCCGCTGCAATCAGAGCGCTGTCTAAAATTCTCACACCGTGGTGAACTTCGTATTTTTCTTTTAAACCTCTCAAGATTGAAATCGTATCTTCAACCGAAGGCTCATCAACCAGTACCGGCTGGAAACGACGTTCAAGGGCAGGGTCTTTTTCAATGTACTTGCGGTATTCATTAATGGTAGTAGCACCGATTGTACGTAACTCACCTCTTGCAAGCATTGGTTTAAGCAGGTTTCCTGCATCCATAGACCCTTCTGTTGCGCCGGCTCCGACAACTGTATGCAGCTCATCAATAAACATTACAATTTCGCCGTTTGACTCCTGAACTTCCTTAAGCACAGCTTTTAAACGTTCTTCAAATTCTCCTCTGAACTTTGCACCGGCTACCAGCGCCCCTAAGTCAAGGGATATAAGCTTAACTTCCTTTAAGCTTTCAGGAACATCGCCTCTGATTATTCTCTGGGCTAAACCTTCTACAATAGCAGTTTTACCAACTCCCGGTTCCCCGATTAGAACAGGGTTATTTTTAGTTCTTCTGTTTAAGACCTGTATAATACGTCTGACTTCTTCATCACGTCCTATAACAGGATCTAATTTACCCTTACGGGCTCTTTCTGTAAGGTCAGTTGAATATTTTTCAAGAGCCTTCATATTTTCTTCTGCGTTTTTATTATCCACTTTTTTATTACCTCTAATCTTTCTCATTGCGTTCAAAACAGAATTTGTGTCAACGCCATGGCGTTTAAGCAAATCTTTGATAAATGAGTTATCTAATTTTGTCATCGCAATTAATATGCATTCAATCCCGATAAAATCGTCTTTTAAGCTTTCTGCTTCCTGTGTTGCGATTTCAAGCAAGGTATTTGTGTCGCGTGATAAAAATACCTGCTGACCCGCACTTACTCCTGAAATTGTAGGATATTCCTTAATCCTTGCAACGATTGCATTAATAAAGTTCTGGTTTAAGAGTTTTAGCTCTTCAAGGTAATCCTTTGCAATTCCTTTGTCCTCAATCATTGCCATAACAATATGTTCAGGCTGAACCTCGGAATTTTTATAAAAATCCTTTTTCGCGTTTGCAGCAAATATAATTTCCTGCGAATAGTTTGTAAATTTTTCAAAATTAAGCATATAAATAATTACTCCGTTTAATTATATTTTAATGCTATTTTTGAAAAATCAAGATTTTTTAATTATTAATTAATAATTATTATGGATAGTCATTCATCGAAAAATTTAAAATCTTCTCCAAGCTTTTCTTCCAGCGTCTTTGCAAAATCTGAAAATTTTATTTCGAGAGCTTCACACAATTTCCAAGCAGTTAGTAATTGAATTCCATATATACCCCGTTCAATCTTGCTAAGATTGCCACGGTCAAATTCATATTCATTGGCAAATGTATTAAGCGATTTACCTGTATTTTTCTCTCTTTCTTGCCGAACAATTTCGCCAACTGCGAGTTTGAACTTTAAGTTTTTAGGTTGAAAATCTTGCATAAAGCTATCATATTGTGTATACTTGGCCTAGGTGTTGTGTAAAAACCAACAGTAAGGGGGGGGTAAAATGTGTTAATTTGCAGTAAATAAATCAATAATGGTGCATCCCAGTGCACCTGCGATATCTAAGATAATAGTAATGCTTGGAATTTTTTCTGCTCTTTCAATACAGCCAATATAATTCCTAGCACTAGATACTCTGAAAGCAAGCTCCTCTTGGGAAATTTTCATCTTTTGCCGTCTAGCTCTTATATTTTCCCCTAAGAGTTTATATGTTTCAAAGTGTCTGGTTTTATCTTTATCCATACCAGCTATTTGGGTAATGTTTATTTAGAGTTCAGGGGGGTAGATATGTACTGACAAGCATTAGGAGTTTTGTATTTTGATAACATGAATGTTAATGAGCAGATGAAAAAATGTGGCGGCTATATGGTTTATGAATTTAAACAGTAATGTTATAATATTTCTATGAAAACAACTGTCATAAATAACATTTCAACAACAAGTAATAAGCCGGAAATTTCAAAAAGGGATGCGGCAAAAGCCGGATTGTGCTGGTTTGCAGTTGATATGGCAGTAGGTACGGCAGCCGATGTTTTTCATAATTCAAAATCAAAAACAAAACTTACTGCAAAGACTTTGAGTAAACAAATTGGAATAAATGCTTTGTGGGCAGGTATTTCTGCTTGTTTATTTGCTTATCCTCTAGCAGAAATGTATGAATATGCTAAGCAGAAAAAGTATGATGAGTTTTCAAAGGTATCAACTGCTATAACCTCTATTTTAATGGGGTTCAGACTTTACATAGCGTCACGTAGCCATCCAAAATGGAAAAATATAAGGTTTGGAGATTTTTTCTAGTATTTGCAGGTTTTAGCTGAAATGTTATAATACTTCTATGAAAATTTGTTTTGTACCGATAGACAACAGACCTGTGTGCTACAGTCTTGCAAAAGACATTGCAGCAATAGATGAAGATATTGAACTTCTTACCCCTCCGCGTGAGTTTCTCGGGGATTTAACAAAAAGTGCACGGGTAAATGAAATTTTAGACTGGCTGGAGAACATACCGGCATGCGATGCAATGGTTTTGTCGCTTGACACCATTGCTTACGGCGGTCTAATCCCGTCAAGGCGCTCTCCTGATAGTTTGGAAGAGATAAAAGCCCGCCTAAACCGTCTTAAACCTTTGCTTAAAAACAAAAAAGTCTACGCTTTTTCTAGCATAATGCGAATTTCAAACAACAATTACAACGAAGAGGAAAAAGAGTACTGGAAAGATTGGGGTAAAAAGATTTTTGAATACTCATACTCAGGCGTTAACGACGGTATTCCGCGGGCAATCTTAGATGATTACCTTGCAACGCGCAAACGCAACTTCGAGATAAATAAAACCTATTTGAACTGGGGTTTAAATACTTTAATCTTTTCAAAAGACGATTGTGCACCTAAAGGGTTTAATGTTGATGAAGCACGCGAACTTGAACGTCTTGGCGCCAAAACCAAAACAGGTGCTGACGAAATTCCCCTTACACTGCTTGCCCGTGCTATAGAAAAAGAAATAAAAGTCTTTGTTGAATTTACGGAACCTGACTATAAAGATTGCATTTCAAACTACGAGGACGTTTCTATAGAAAAATCTGTTCAAGGTCAGCTTGAACTCGGCGGATTTACGCAGGTTCTGACCCGCGAAGAAGCAGATATCATACTTGTTGTCAATAATTTTGTTGAGAGACAGGGCGAACACGTTATGGGTTGGACTACGCAGCCGTTCAGAAAAACATTTACCCCGCCTGATAAACCATACGCAGTGGCAGATGTTCGGTATGCAAACGGAGCGGATAACGATTTTGTGGTACAAATATTACAAGACTTTCCTGCATACGGATATGCAGGCTGGAATACTTCTGCCAATACCTTAGGAAGTCTTCTTGCAGGGGTAAAAGTTAAGTGGAATGCTAAAAAATACAGCGATAAGGCATTTAGAAAACTCCAGATGATAAGGCTTCTCGATGACTGGGCTTATCAGGCTAATGTTAGAATTAACGGTGAAACTCCACAGCTTGAAGATTTAATGAAACTTTATGAAGAAAGATTGACAAGATATTTGGAGTTTAAACCGGTCAACCCAATTACATACTCCTATCCTTGGAAGCGTTCGTTTGAGATTGAAGTTAGTTTGTGATAGGATTTGACTATGATTAAACCAGAATTGTTGATGCCGGCAGGCAATATTGAAAAATTAAAGTACGCAATCAAATACGGTGCCGATGCTGTTTATCTCGGGGTTGTTGATTTCAGCCTCAGGGCAATGCGCAAAGGCGAACTTATTACACTTGAGAACCTCAAGTATGCAATTGATACTGCGCGCGAACTCGGCGCAAAAGCATATTTAACACTGAATATTTTTGGCTTTAATAATGATATTAAAGCGCTTGAGGGCTGTATGGACAGGATTGTTGATTCAAATCCTGATGCGCTAATTATCAGTGATCCGGGAATTATGCGTCTTGCAAAAAAATATATGCCCGATACAGATATACACGTAAGCACTCAAGCTAATATATTGAATTACGAAGCAGTGCGTTTCTGGCAGGATATGGGAGCAACAAGAGCAATTCTGGCGCGCGAACTCTCGATTAAAGATGTTGCGGAGATTAAAAATAAGGTTCCTGACATGGAGCTGGAATGCTTTATCCACGGTGCACAATGTGTGTCTTTTTCCGGTAGATGTCTATTGAGTGATTATATGACAGACGGAGAAAGAAAAGCAAACTCCGGAAACTGTTCACAGCCTTGCAGATGGAGTTATAAGCTTCTGGAAGAAACTCGACCGGGGCAGTATCAAGAAATTGTTCAGGATGATAAAGGTACGCATATTTTGAGTACGAAGGATTTATGCCTTGTAAAACACTTGAAAGAAATGATTGAAGCCGGTATTGATTCATTTAAAGTTGAAGGCAGAACAAAAAGTCTTTATTATGTTTCCGCAGTGGCAAAAGCTTACAGAGAAGCGATTGATACAGTGATGGAAAATCCTGACGCAGATATGTCAGAATACTATGAAGAACTTCTAAAAGTTGGAAACAGAGGATATACAACAGGTTTCTATCTTGGAGAAGGCTATCCGAAAGATGGTTACAGCTATGATATTTCAAAAGGACTTGCAGGGGCTGATTTCTTATGCGAAATAGCAGGACGGGAAGATGATTGGTATAGAATTAAGATAAAAAATAAATTCTATAAAAATGAAGATATTGAAATAATTACGCCTTCTGAAAAATTTATTACTCAGGTTACTGAGATTAAGACAATGAAAGGTGAGGAGCTTGAACTGGCTAACACAAACGACGACTTGTGGGTGAAATTTGCAAAAGCACCGCTTGATTATGAATACGCTATGGTAAGAACAGTAGGAATTAAAGGCGGGGTAAATGAGGCTCAAAACTGCGCTTGTAATGGTTAATAAAATGCAGGAGTGTATAAAAAATGTTTTTAAAACCGGATTATAATTTGAAAAATATTTATGAAATAGATTTTGTTGAACTGAAAGAACAGGGTATAAAATGCTTGATGTTTGATTTAGACAGTACAGTTATGGTGTCAAAATCATCAAATTTTTTGCCTGAAACCGTTGAATGGTTCAATACTTTTATAAAAGATTTTGAAGTTGCAATAATTTCTAATAATAAGAATGATAAATATATTGAAGAAGCTTCTAAAATAGCACCTTGCAGAGTTATCGGGCGTGCCGATAAGCCTAATCCTAAGGTAATGCGTTCATATCTTGAATCTATAGGTGTCGAGCCCTGCTGTGCAGTAATGGTGGGTGACAGGCCGCTTACAGATATACTTGCAGGAAAACTGCTTGGCTGTAAAACGATTCTAGTAGGTTCAATTAATCCAAAAGAAAACCTTCCGACAAAGTTTGTGCGTGCTCTGGAACGTTCAACAATCAGATAATAAAGGAGTGTGTGTATATGAAAATAACAGCAGTAAATGCAAAGCAGCCATCAAAGCCACAATTCAAAGCAGTAAATCAAAAATATTTTGAATGGGCAAAGAAAGACTATAGTTTAGAGAAAAATGTATCATCAAATTGGATTGATAGACTAGATTTTGATGTGCTTTTATTTAAAAATATCTCTCCACAAGATGGTATAGACACTGTTAATGCCGTGAAAAAGTATATGAAAAAGACAGATGATGGACTTGAGTATTTATTAAAACGTTTCAAAATTGCTATTCAAGGACATGGCTAACAGCAGCACCGGATATAGCACCTAGCCCAATCCCTGCTAGCGAACCGGTTGGTCCTAGGTGTTTTGCTCCAATCGCACCTAGAATTCCGGTCGCAGCAAGTGTTGTTCCAAGAGTCAATAATGACTTGCCGCTTTCTTCAAAAAAGTTTTTACCATTTTTTACTTCGTGTGCTACATGTGCAGCCTCAATACCTCCCATTGCTGCCACACCGAGAACAGGTGTTCTTGTCATCGCACGAGCTAATATGTCCTTAAATGGATTGTTCGTCTTGAAAACTTTAGCAAGTACTAATTTTTTATCAACACTAGTTGAAGCGATATCTTGTATTTGAGTTACTTTTTCATCAACTTCTATTCCCAATTTCTTTTGTACCCAATTTCCTAGCTTTGTATCCCATAAAGTTTTATCCTGTCTGATTATCCATGCAGCGGCTTTAGGATTAGGGCAGTCTTTAGACGAAGGATTTAGATAGTCATTCATAATAGTTCCCCTAAAGAATGAGAAGGGGTGCTGTGCAATCTTGTTATCATATCCGGAATGGAAATGCGGGTCTTTAAAACCATCTTTTATCTGTTTGTATGCACTCATCACATCTCTTAAATCTTCCGGTCCGTTGAGCACCGCAAGTGAAACTAATCCCATAGCAGGCGTATAATCTTTATTCTCCAGCTTGTCAGGAATGCTATTAATCCTTCCATACATCGGCAGTCCTTCAAAAATTACGTTAGATGAGCTTTCTCCGGAAATTGAATTTTTCAAGTTTTTATAATCACTGTAAATCTCGGGGAATTTTTCTTCACCGAATTGCAGCATAACAGGGTTTATTGCCATAATAAAACCTTCACCATTTACTACACTATATTTATAATAAAAACAATTTATTTATCAAAATTGTCAAATTTTAAAGAAACTTTACAAATCTTGCAATAAATAGTTTCTTGCGTGCTATAATATTTTAATAGGAGTTTATATGCAAATAACAAGAATTAATTTAAGCCAGCCTTCAAAACCACAATTTAAAGCAGTAAATCAAAAATACTTTGAATGGGCAAAGAAAGACTATGCAATTGGAAAAAACGTTTCTACAGAATGGCTGCAACGTTTAAGATATGATGTATGTTTATTTAAAGAAATCTCTCCACAAGATGGTATAGACACAATTAATGCTGTGAAAAAATATATGAATAAAACTGGTGAAGGTCTAGAACATGTATTGAACAACTTTAAATATGAATTAAAGCACAAGTAAATTAACAGTTTAGACAGCAAAATCGTACTTTTGGAGTTTATATGCAAATAACAAGAATTAGTTTAAGCCAGCCTTCAAACCCTCAATTCAAAGCAGTAAATCAAAAATACTTTGAATGGGCAAAGAAAGACTATAGTTTAGAGAAAAATGTATCATGCGATTGGCTTCAGAGATTAAGTTTTGATGTTTTTTTGTTTAAAGAAATTTCTCCTAAAGATGGTATAGACACAGTTAATGCCGTAAAAAAGTATATGAAAAAGACTGACAATGCTATAGAAGATTTGTTAAATAGTTTAAAAAAAGCTAGTCGATAGTACTACTAACAGCCGCACCGGATATAGCACCTAGCCCAATCCCTGCTAGTGAACCGGTTGGTCCTAAATGTTTTGCCCCAATCGCACCTAGAATTCCAGTCGCAGCAAGTGTTGTTCCAAGAGTCAATAATGACTTGCTGCTTTCTTCGAAAAAGTTTTTACCATTTTTTACTTCGTGTGCTACATGTGCTGCTTCAATACCTCCCATTGCAGCCACCCCGAGAATGGGTGTCCTTGTCATCGCCCGAGCTAATATGTCCTTAAATGGATTGTTCGTTTTGAAAACTTTAGCTTTAATAAATTTTTTGTTTTTGATTGTATAATCAATTCTTTTAATTTTTGTACTTGTATCGCTAATTTTAATTTTTAGTTTCTTTTGTACCCAATTTCCCAATTTTGTATCCCATAAAGTTTTATCCTGTCTGATTATCCACTCGGCGGCTTTAGGATTAGGGCAGTCTTTGGAAGATGGGTTGAGATAATCATTCAGAATAGTTCCCCTAAAGAATGAAAAGGGGTGTTGTGCAATTTTGTTATCATATCCGGAATGAAAAGTAACAGGTTTAGGAAACTTGTTTTTAATTTGTTTATAAGCGCTGAAAACATCTCTCAAATCTTCGCGTCCGTTCAGTACCGCAAGTGAAACTAACCCCATAGCAGGAGTATAATCTTTATTCTCTAGCTTGTCAGGAATACTGTTAATCCTTCCATACATCGGTAGTCCTTCAAAAATTACGTTAGATGAGCTATCTCCGGAAATTGAATTTTTTAAGTTTTTATAATCACTGTAAATCTCGGGGAATTTTTCTTCACCGAATTGCAGCATAACAGGGTTTATTGCCATAATAAAACCTTCACCATTTACTACACTATATTTATAATAAAAACAATTTATTTATCAAAATTGTCAAATTTTAAAGAAACTTTACAAATCTTGCAATAAATAGTTTCTTGCGTGCTATAATATTTTAATAGGAGTTTATATGCAAATAACAAGAATTAGTTTGAACCAGCCATCAACACCTCAATTCAAAGCTGTAAATCAGAAATACTTTGAATGGGCTAAGAAGGATTTTAGTATTGGTGATAGTGTTTCAACTGAGTGGATGGATAGATTAAGTTTTGATGTATTTTTATTTAAAAAAATTTCAAGACAGGATGCTATAGATACAATTAATGCAGTAAAAAGATATATGAAAAAAACAACTGAAGGACTTGAAGAAACTTTGAAATCTTTAAGAAATCCCAATTAATTATCGAATGTTTTAATAATGTCTAAAGCTTGTTTCTGTTTTGCAGGTGATAGTTTTGTTACTATGGCTGTAATCTCATCTGAATACGAAACCCTATGCTCCGGCTTGAATTCAAAAAGCTGTACCTCCTCAATACCTAATGCCTTACATAATCTTACCAGAGTCGGATACTCGATAAATGATTTACCATTTTCCCAGAAAGCTATAGTTTTGGTTGATACATCCACAAGTTCCCCAAGCTTTTCCTGACTATAACCGCAAAGTTCTCTATAGCCTTTTATCTTTTTACCAAATTCATTCAGAAAATAACTCATTTTATTAGGATAGAATATTATGTTGGTGGTATCTATAACTAATAGGGTAAAAACGTATTACATTCAAGGTAATAACACTAGTTTTTTAGTATTAGTTTTTCAAAATTAAAATTAGCTATGTTTCTTTGAGAAAGTGAGATATAGATGTATTTATGACTTAAAATATGGGGTGAGTTTTTTATATAATTTCCAATACTCTGGCGAACTTAACAGCCTGAGTTATATTTTTGGCTTGAAGCTTATAGCAAATAGAAGCTTTAAGCACCCTTGTATGGTATATTCCGCTTAGTGACAATAGTTCTATTATATTTTTTATATTGGTACCGGAGGAGGCCAGTTTAAGGAATTTTATTTCCTCTGCTGTCAGCGGTTCAAGTAAAACAGCCTGCCGGTCTGCTTCGTGTGACAGAAATCTTTTTCTAAATTTTGGTTTAATATTCCGGCTGTCTATTAGTTTCAGATTTAAGGCTTTCAATATTAATTCATTTCTGTTTGATACTTGAAATTTTGCGTAAAGAGTTTTAATGCGTGTTTTTGCTGTATTGTAACTCACGCCAAGCATTTGCGCCGCTTCTTTATATGTAATGCCGGAAGCAAGAATATATAGTAAAAGTTCTTGGCTTTTTATAAGTTTAATTTTATTAGAATTGTGATTATACAAGGGTTTCATATTGTTATTTTGTGAGTCCAATTGGTAGCTGTACTACAAATAGTAGCACAAAGATAATAGTTATATGAAAACTCGGGTTCGCGTGAAAACTAAATTGTTAAAAAATTTAGGCTGTAATATTCAGAAGTTAAGAACTTCAAAGAATATTACTCAGGAAGAACTCGCGGAGTTAATTAGTTCTGACAGGTCTTATATAGGTGCTATAGAACAAGGACGCAAGAGTCCTTCTATTTATTGTCTTTATTCAATTGCTGTCGCATTAAAAGTTAAGCTTTCTCAAATCGTTGATTTTGATATCTAAAATTATTCAAATACTCGCCCAGTTTTTGAAGTGCAGGAGTTAAATTTTCTGCACAGAAGCCTGCTCTTACGTAACCTTCCATTTCCAGCGTTTCACCGGGTAAAAGTGCTACACCTGTTGTTTTTTGCACATCTCTGCAAAATTCTCTTGAGGGAACATTAACATTATATTTCAAAAGAACTGTTGTTCCGCCTTTTGGAAGAATGCATCTAACTTTCGGAGTTGTATCCAGCCAGTTTTTCAAAATACTTAGTCCGTTTTGCATAATTTTGAAATTTCTCTCAGCGATACAATCCTTTTGTTCAAGTGCTATGGCTGCGAAATAATCATCCAGAGCACTAATGCTTATCGTATTGTATTGTCTTTGATGGTTAATTTCGTTAATCAAATCTTCTCGTGCAGAAGTAATCCAGCCGACTCTAAGCCCGGGGAGCGAGTATGTTTTCGACATACTGCCGACGGAAATTCCTTTATCATAAATATCTGCAACTGACTTGGAATAAGGTTTTCCAATCAGGTTTAAACCTCTGTATACTTCGTCGGATAAAATCCAGACATTTTTTCTCTCTGCGATTTCCGTAATCTTTTCAAGCATCCAATCGGGAATAACTGAACCTGTTGGATTGTTCGGATTATTCAGACAGAGCAGTTTTGTTTTGGGGGTAATAATTTCGTCCAGTTCTTCTAAATCAGGAAGCCAGTTGTTTTCTTCTTTTAAAAAGTATAATTTTACATTACATCCGAGTGATTCCGGAATTGAGTAGTGCTGCTGGTAAGTCGGAACAACGGAAACCACTTCGTCTCCTTTTTCCAGCAGAGACAAAAATACCAGCTGGTTTGCGCCTATAGCTCCATGTGTAACTGTTATATTTTGTTTTGTTTCATAAAGAGTCTGGATAGCAGCTTTTAGTCTTTCAGAACCTGTAATATTACCGTAACCTAATTTCACGTCAAAGATTTCTTGCGAAAAATTAAGCTCATTTATGCAAAGCGGTGAAATACATGTTGTTGTAAGATCATACTTTGCTGAGGCTTCATACTTATTCATCCATTCTTCTATCTTAAAAGCAGCAATTTTCATAAAACACTCTCCCTCTCCTTGAGGAGAGGGTTGGGGTGAGGTGTCAACCCTCTCTCAATAATTATATTACCATAAATTGGTTGAAATTCCGGCTGTTTTTTGTTAGGATTTATTCATCAAAAGAGGGAGTTATATGAAAAAATTATTTTTATCTGTTTTAACAGCATTGTTGTTATTCTCGCCGGCATTTGCCGCAAATATTGAAGTTTTGCCTACAATGCAGAGCAAGACAAATGTTCAGGACAGGGTCTGGGTTGGAACATTCCAGATTGTTTGGAATGATTTTATGGACAAAATTGCGTTCACTAAGATTAAGTTTCCGACAGGCACACCCGTTATTGTAAATGAACTCAACAAACAGGATTTTACTGTTGATGAGCTTTCTGAAAAATGTTATTACAAATACGCTGGTATTATTAAAAAGAATACTAAAAAACTTATTACGAAGGCAATCAAGAAGAAATTCAATGAAACGAGTGATATTCTTGACCAGCTTGACTTAACTCCAGGGAAAGACAGATTTCTTGTGTATGCAATGCTCAAGAAAGATTTCCAATTTGCAGCACCGTTTGATAAGCTGGGCAAGTCTAAATTCAGGGATACGGAAGCTGAGTATTTCGGGATTAAATCAAGTTCTCCTAAGGAACTTGACGATACTGTAGAGGTATTATTCTATAATAATCCTTCTGATTTTGCTGTAAAGCTTGATACTGCCGGAAATGACGAAGTCTATTTGTACAAGACTGCTAATACAAAAACTTTTAATTACCTGTATGATGATATGTTAAAGAAACAGGAGCAGTTTAAAGGTAGTACTAACTTTGGAGAAGAAGATGAATTGAAAGTTCCGAACCTTAAATTCTTTGAAGAAAAGACATTTGAAGAAATAGGTGGAAATAGGGTTAAGGGTACTAATATAATTATAGACAAGGCTATGGAAACAGTTAAGTTTGAAATGGATAATACCGGTGTAAAACTTAAGAGTGAAGCTGCTATTATTGCGAAGATGACAGCTTTACTTCCGTCCGAGTCAAGACTTTTCTATTTTGACGACACATTCGTAGTATTTCTAAAAGAGAAAGGTAAAGAAAAACCTTACTTTGCTCTGAGGGTTTATGATATCTCGAAATTTCAGGGCTAGAGTTGTTTAATTTCTTATGGGGCGCATTCTCGCAGAGAATGCGCCTTTCTGATGATAAAATGTAATTTTTTATTACAGGATTTTCTTTTTGCATGTTTCTATATTAAAATATTATTATTGTGAAGACCTTGGTCTTTTATTCTAGAAAAAGTTTAATAAATAGTTGGGAAAAATTTGAATGAGAAGAAGAAGGAAGTATGATTTTTATCTGGTTGTTTTCTTGACCATACTTACTGTGGGATATTTTACGTACAACCATATGTCTGCTGAATCCAGAGGGGTAGAGAATTATTCGGAAGCTCTTGAGGCGTATAAGTCAAGTGATTATGAAAAAGCTTATGAAGAATTTGCAAAAGTTCCGTCCGGTTCTACGCTTAAGCCGTCTGCTCTATTCAGGCAGGCCAGATGTGCTACGAATATGGATAAGAAAGAACTTGCAATAAAAAAATATAACCGTATTGTGCATTCTAGCGTAAAGTCTTCTATTGCACCAATAAGTGAATACAATATGGCAAATTTGATGTTTGAAATTCAGGATAAGGGTGCGAAAAAACATTTTAAAAAGATAATAAAAAAATACCCGACGAGCGATTATGCTGTTGCGTCAAATTATTACCTCGGGCTTATTGAGGTTTCAAATCCGCCAAAGAGTGAAAGATGGTTAAAGAAATCTAAAAACAGGGCGTTTATTTATTTCAAAAATTATCTTGAAGAAGCGCCTGACGGAAGGTTTGCATTAAAAACAATTGATGAGATCAAAAAGCTTGGGGTTCAGCTTACAAACTATGATAATCTTTTGATTGCAAAATCTTATTATGCAAACGGCGAGTATACAAAGGCAAAGTATTACTTGAACAAGACTACGCTTGCTGAAAGCTGGTCTGACTTTGCAAAAAATGAGTATAAGCTTGGGAATAAAGAAAAAGCGAATTACTATGCAGAACTCGGGTTGAAAAAGCACGCCTCTAATACGCCTAATGCTGATGTTTATGAGGTTATTGACAATTATATTGCCTCTTTTCCGCAGCGCAGAGATGGTATAATCAAGCTTAATTCTCTGGGGTTGAATTCCACCGGCGCGGATTATGCTGCGTATCTCAATTGTAATGAGGTTGTCGCTTCTAACCTTAAGGAAGCCTGTTATAGAACTTTGTATGAAAAGTATCCGAGCGGGCAGTTTTCTGCGGATTCTCTGTTTAATATTTTTATGGCAAAGTATCTTCAAAAGAAATATTATGATGCGCAGAGACTCGGGTTTCTGCATTTGAAAAAATTTCCGGATGTTAATTCAAGTCCGGCTGTGACATATTATATGGGAAAAATTGCGTTTAAGCTTAAGCATTATGAAAGCTCAAATAATTATTATAAGCAGGTTATAGCTAAGTATCCGGATTCTTATTATGCTTTCAGGGCAAATTATAATTTGTATAAGGATGACGGTCTGTTTCCGTTTTTAGAGTTGAACGAAAAGCCGGTTGTCTTCCCTTACAAAAAGTCGCTTGATAATAACCTTGTTGTAAAACTGGCTTATCTTAAGGATTATGATTTAGTAGAAGAGCTATGTAAAAAGGATAAGTTTATTCAGAGCTGGATTGCCTACGAAAAAGAAAATTATACAATTTCAGCGGTTCTGGCGCGCAAGGGGATGGAAGAACTTGCTGTAAAACCTTCGTTTGAAGATTTGAGATGGCGTCTGGTTTATCCTATGCACTACTATGATATCGTTGATAAGGTCAAGGGCGGCAATAATCCGATTATTCTTGAAGCTATTATTAAAGAGGAAAGTCATTTTAACCCGTTTGCAAAGAGTTCTGTCGGTGCGGCCGGTTTAATGCAGTTAATGCCTGCTACATATAATGAAGTCGTCAAAAAACATAATCTGCCGTCCGATTTGAATGCTGAAACTGCTAATATTACAGCTGGAAGCTATTATTACAGCGGGTTAAAAAAGGTACTCGGTAATAAAGACTTGTACGCAATTGCTGCTTACAACGGCGGAATCGGCTCTGTAACCAACTGGTTCTCAAAGCTTATTTACAGTGATATAGATGAATTTGTCGAGCAGATTCCTTATCCGGAAACAAAGAATTACGTTAAGAAAGTTCTTAGAACATACTGGGTATACGGAAATGTATATTAGGGGTAAATGTTTTTTAGCAATTTTATCAACGGGAATTTTTTTGTCAGTTTCAGCTGCTGGTAATCCTTATGAGATGATGCTTACAAATAATAAAGATATCGAAAACCGGCTGATTTTTTTCGATAAGTTATACGGTTGTGTGCCGTATAAATATCATCAGGAAGGTGTCGGAATTTACCTGATTAACGGAAAAATTAACGGTGCGTGTTCCTTAAAATGGGTTATGGCTGATTGTAATTTCCCTGAAGGCGTGTACCAGAAGTTTGCAGAGGTTCAGAAACACAGGACTATTGAAAGAGTTAACAGGCTGCATGATGGCTACAGGCAGGAATTGAAGGATAAAAACTACAGGTATCTTTTGTCAACCGGTAATAAATACTGTAAAATTATTTTTTAGTTTTAAAAGTGAGGTAAACAATGAAAAAGATTTTATTTATTTTTGCGTTATTAATCTTAAATATAGCCGTCTGCAATGCAGAAGATACTGTTATTACATTAAAAATGTACAGCTGTAAGTCACGTACGCCGGAGCCGATATGGTTTAACTATTATCCTGAACGGAGTGCAGAGCAAACCTGTATGCCGCTTGGCCCGGCTTCCTCAAGCGATGAGTATTATAAAACAACGCCAGATTTCACGAGCTGCGTTAAGGATTATATTGAAGGTGTAAATATATATAAGTCAGGTATGGCTGATTGCGAAGAATTTATCCGTAAAGAACATATATTAAGAAATGGGGCTTGCGTAGTTGATATAGAGAAATCAAGTATGCGTGTGAAAAATTTTATGTGCGGCGGCGCAAGTGATGAAGAAGCTGACAGGATAAGAAAACTGTACTCTAAGTAATGGAAATCAAGGCTTTAAAAATCACCTATTTGAATGTTATGTGTAATGGCAAAATCGTGTACAATATTGGTGCAATTTAGTTATTTAAAGGTTAATGTATGAAAAAGCTATTCTTAATGACTTTAGTTTCTATTGTATCAGTTTTCTGTACAGGTTGTGTGAAATTCTCATATGATATTCAAATTGATGACAAAGATAAGGTAACAATTTCCGAGTTGAAACAGGTTAAATTTCCACCATTGAGTTCGGAAACTTTTCAAAGAGATTTGAAAAAAGATTTAGGACCTATAGTTAGCAAATATATAGATGCCGGTTATGAAGTTGATTTGACTTTTGCTGATAAGAATGGTAATTCAGGCTTTGTTATAAAAAGAAAAGGGCTTTCATTCCTTGATGCTTCTGAAAATATGCCAAAAGGATTTAAGAATAATGACAAAAATTCTTTTGTCGTTAAAAGAGGTCTGTTAAAAAGGTTCTATAAGCTTCATCTCGTATATACTCTTGAAGATGCCGTAAATGAGGCTGCTACAGAAGCTCAAAACTTAAAACTGGCCAGTAGAGCTTTTATAAAATATAAAGATGTCTTAAATAAGATTGCTATGTCAACAACTAAAACAATCGATCCGGTTAGCGGTAATGTTTTGGTAACTACTAAATATGCTGGAGGAAATGTTGTTCTAAGTCAGTATGATTCGCTTGCAGCAAGCGGCGGGTTTCAAGAACAGGCTTCGCCTCAGGCAGAATTGACTATTAAAATTCCGGTTAAAGCTACAAAGCACAATGCCTCTAGGGTAATCAGCGATACTGAATATCAATGGGTATTTTTAGATGAAAGTCAGCCGGTCGATATTGTTATTGAATATGAAAAATATGATTTCTCTACTATAGCTATGATATTTTCAATATTGGTTATAGGAATAGGCGCCATGTTATTAGCACAAAAACTTCGCGCTGAAGATCCGGTACAAGGTTTATAATAAGAATAGGAGGACAAGAATGTCAATAGTATTAATAGCATTAGTTGCTGCATTAGTAGTAATATTTTGGGCGTATGGTATATACGTTTCTCTCATTAAAAAAAGAAACAAAACTCAGGAAGCTTTTTCTGCAATAGATGTACAGCTTAAAAAAAGATATGATTTGATACCTAATATTTTGACAATTGCTCAAAAATATATGGATCACGAACGCGGTTTGATGGAAGAAGTTACTAAATTAAGAACTCAGGTAATGGGTATTCCTAGTAATTTTGAGAACATCGATAGAAAGATAGCTCTTGATGCTCAAATTGCTCAAAAAATGGGACAAATTATGGTTGCAGTAGAAAACTATCCGCAGGTTAAGGCTGACCAGACAATGATTACTGCAATGCAGACATATAACGAAGTTGAAGAACATATTGCAGCTGCAAGACGTTTCTATAACTCCGCTGCAAACGAGTTAAAAAATGCAGTAGAAATTTTTCCATCTTCATTCTTTGCAAGAATGCTTAATATCAAAGCCGTTGACTTCTTCAAAGCAGAAGAAAGAGAAAGACAAGCTGTTAATGCTGCAGACTTTTTGAAGTAGAATAGTTTTTAAAAACGCCCAAGCTGTATTATAGCTTGGGTGTTTTATTGGGCAAATATAGTAGGGCGACAATATGACAGAAGAAAAAACATATTCACAGATGCGTAAAGAATTTCAGGAGGTCTTTTTCAAGAAAATATCTCCAGGATTGTCTAAATATGAATCAGAACGCCTGCGTCAATTCGGGTATACTCGCGCAGTTAAGATAGCAGCACTTATCATTATTCTGGTGCTTGTTTTTCTGACGAAACAAATAGACATTGGCTTAATAGTCTTTATATGCTGTATTGCCGGTGCGGTATGTTTCGGGCTGAAGAAAAAATTTGAAAATGAAATTAAACAAAAAATTATGCCCTATGTCTGTAAGTGTCTGGGGGATTTGAAATGGAAATATGCCCAATGTTCTTTTGAGCAGTTATTATGCAAATCCGGTATAATTGACCGTTATAATCGCGTCAGCTATGATGATAGTTTTACAGGAATTTATAAAGATATAAATTATGAAATTTGTGAAACTAGTTTTTACTATACAACTGGTACAGGTAAGAATAGCAGTACAAGAACAGTATTTAAGGGTGTAATGATTAAACTGGATATGAATAAGAGCTTCACTGGAAATACGGTTATACGTCCTGATACATTGAAGCATGCCTCTCCTGCTGCAAACCTTAAGCACACAACATTAGAAGATGTAGTGTTTGAAAAGAAGTTTGATGTTTTTACAGATGATGAAGTTGAGGCAAGATATTTGATAACTCCGAGTTTTATGGAGCGTTTGAATAATATGAAAACGGCATTTAGTGCTGATAGAGTTTCATGTGCATTTTATGATAAATATTTGTTGGTAGGTTTGCATACTTCTAAGGATTTATTTTCGATTGGTTCTTTGAAAGAACCTGTAAATGACGGCAAGCAGTTCTTCACGATGTTTGAAGAAATTTTATCAATAATCAAGCTGATAGACCACTTCAAGCTTAATCAAAAGATTGGTTTGTGAGGTTTGATAAAAGTATTCTTTTTGTGTAAAATACTTTTATGAAAAACGGATTATTTATAACATTTGAGGGCGCTGACGGATGCGGTAAAACTACCCAGATTGAGCTTCTGGATAAATATTTAAAATATAAAGGACTGGAAACCCTTATAACGCGTGAACCCGGTGCAAAAGGTCTGGGGGTTAAATTGAGAGAAATTCTTTTGAATTATGAGGGGGAAGTTTCTCCTAAAGCCGAATCTTTTCTGTTTCTTGCAGACAGAGCGCAGCATGTTGATTGTTTAATTAAGCCTGCAATAACGGAGGGTAAAATTGTTCTTTGCGACAGGCATACGGACTCGACTGTTGCGTACCAGGGGTATGGACGTGAACTTGATATTGTACAGATTAATTATTTAAACAATCTTGCAACCGGAGGACTGAAACCTGATTTGACTATTATTTTTGATATAGATGTTGAAACTTCTATGCAGAGAGTAGGTAAAAATAAAGATAGAATGGAGTCGGCCGGTGTGGAATTTTTTAACCGCGTAAGGTGCGGGTATCTGGAAATTGCAAAACAAGAACCCCAAAGGGTTAAGGTTATAAATGCTTCTGATACAATTGAAAATATACATAATCAGGTTGTGGAGCTCGTTAATAAGTTATGAATCTTCTGGAATTGGAACAAGCTGTAAATACGAACAAACAGAATATAGATTTTGATACTTTAAGAAAGGAACTTTCAGATTTGGAGTCGAAGCTTCAGACTCCGGAAGTGTGGTCTAATCAGAATTTGGCATCAGAGTTGGGGCAAAAGTCCAGAGAGATTAAAGACACTCTGGAAATGTTTGAGCGCTGGCAGTCAATTATTGATGATGCCAGAACTGCGCAGGAAATAGGCGATGAGGAGCTTATTAAGGAAAGTGAGGCGCAGTTAGACCAGCTTAAAAAAGAACTTGATAAATATGATTTCCAAAAAATGCTTTCAGGTGAATATGACGAAGCTGATGCGTTTTTGACGATTAATGCCGGCGCAGGCGGAACAGACGCACAGGATTGGGCAAGTATGCTTTTAAGAATGTACACCCGCTGGGCAGAGGCCAAAGGCTGGAAAGTTGAACTTGCGGATAAGTCTGACGGTGAAGAAGCCGGGATAAAATCTGCTACAATAAAAATTACAGGAAAATACGCATACGGTTATGCAAAGGCAGAAAAAGGGGTTCACAGACTTGTCAGAATTTCACCTTTTAATGCTAACGGAAAACGGCAGACGAGTTTTGCGTCCTGCGAAGTTTCGCCGATTATTCCTGATTATGAAAAAACAATTGTAATTCCTCCAGAGGATATTGAGGTTGATACAATGCGTTCAGGCGGTGCAGGCGGCCAGAATGTTAACAAAGTTGAAACTGCTGTCAGGATTTTGCATAAGCCGACAGGGATAGTAATAAAATGCCAGCAGGAACGCTCTCAGCTTCAAAATAAAGAAAATGCAATGCAGATGCTTGCTTCTAAACTTTTGGAGCTCAGGCAAAGGGAACATGAAAAGAAGCTTGCTGAACTTAAAGGTGAAAATTTTGATATAAATTTCGGCTCACAAATCCGCTCCTATGTTTTCCACCCTTATAAAATGGTTAAAGATCACAGAACCGGCTTTGAGATGGGGAATGTTGATGCAGTGATGGATGGTGACTTGGACGGATTTATTGAAGCTTATTTAAAGTCTAAGTGATTTTTTTGAAAAGCTCCAAAAATTTTATTGCCGGTTTTACAAGATATTTGTCTTTTTTGTAAAATATAGCAAATTCACGTTTATAATTATAGCCTTTAATCTTTTTGATGCATACATTCTCCTTTTGCGGAAAATATTTTATAAACAATTCAGGAAGAAAAGACACTCCAAGACCTTCATCAATCATCGAATATATGGTTTCTGCATTGTGGCATTCTATTACAGCTTTCGGTTCAAAGCCGTTTTCCTCGCATAAGGCTTTAAGGTATTGGCTTAGTGCCAGCTGTTCGGGGAAAATTATAAAATTGCTTTCTTTGAACTTCCTCATATCAATTTCATCGTCAATGCATTCAATATTCCAGCTTTTAGGATATGCTGCAAAAACTGTTTCATCGCAGATATGTTCTGCTTTATAAATCAAACTGTCAGGGTTTTCTGTTCCAAGATAAAAATCAATTTTATCTTCGGCTAACATCTTTTTTAAAATAAATGTCGGATATTCCTCTATCTTAATATAGCAGTTTGGAAATTCTTCGTGAAGTTCCTTTAGAATTTTGGGCATAAAACAATAACACCTGTGAGATGGAATTCCGATGACTATATAAGTTTTTGACCGGCTTGAAATATCTGACATTTCTATTTCCAGCTCTCCTATATCAGCCATAATACGCTTAGCTTTGCTTACGAAAGATTCGCCGGCGTGGGTAAGTTTTATCGGGTTCCTTTCAAAGAGTTCAACGCCGAGTTCTTCTTCAAGAAGCTTAATGCTTTTGCTTAATGAAGGCTGCGAAATAAATAATTTTTTTGCAGCATTTGTAAAATTTTTTTCTTCTGCAATTGTCAAAACTTGTTTTATCTGATTAATGTTCATAAATACATTATAGCAAAAAGAATATAATCTTAGCATTTTATTATAGATAAAAACTATAGCTGCTATAAATTATTAGTATTATACAATGGGATTTGAGCGTTTTATACTAAATACAGTCAAGGGATAATAATTACGTGAAAAAGATAATTACAATAATAATACTCGGAGCTTTAAGCTTAAGCTCTTTTTGTTTTGCCGGAGAAAATGCCCCGATGGCAGTCAAAGCGCAGAAAGAGGACGCTTCACCTTTCTGGGAAAGCTACGGTGATGAGCTTTTAAACGGTTATATTCAGGAAGCTCTGGAAAATAATTTAAGTATAAAGATTGCGGGTGCCAGAATTAAGGAATCAGAAGCTATTCTTGGAACTGTAAATGCACAGAGGCTTCCTCAATTGAGCATAAATCCGAGTGTTTATCCATACAGGACAATATCGCGCTGGTCGGGTAATTTTGGGAGCGGAAACCTGCTGTATTTCCCTTTGCTTTTAAACTGGGAGCTGGATATTTTCGGTAAGATTTCTGACAGAGTTCAGGCATCAAAAATGGGGGTAAAGATTAGCAAAGAAGATTTGAATATTGCTAAACTTGCAGTATCGTCTGAAATTGCAGCTTCTTATTTTAATATAGTTCTGGATGATAAACTCATAAAAAATTATGAGGAAATTGTATCTAATCTGAATGAAACTCTCCGCTTGAAAAAGCAGCTTTATGAAGGCGGTATTATACCTTATGACAATCTTTATACGAGTGAATATGAACTTGTAAACCAGAAAAATCAACTAAATTCGTTATTGAGGCAGAGAGAAATTCTGCTGCATCAATTTGCTGTGCTCAGAGGAGTTTCTCCAGACGAGGGAAGCAATATTCAGAGAGTTTCTGTTGATAAGCTTGATTTCCCTTTTGGTGTAAATGCAGAGATATCATCTGATTTAATTTTTAAAAGACCCGATGTAATTCAGGCTGAATATGTAATAAAAAAGGCGGCATTTGATGTCAAAGCTGCTAAAAAAGCATTTTTGCCTTCAATTAATCTGAATGAAATGGTCGGTTTTGAAAGTCTTAAGGCTGGCAGACTTTTCAACTGGAACAGCACTGTGTATCAACTGGGCGCAGGCTTGCTTCTGGATTTATATACAGGCGGTTACAAGATGTCCTATCTTAAGTATAATAAAGAACTTGCAGTTGAGAAACTCCATCAATACAATAATGTTCTTTTGAATGCTGTATGCGAAACAGAAAATTCATTATCAAGCTACAAGGCTGATTATAACTCGTATAGCGAATTTAAAGATATGATAGAAAAATCAGGACATTACTATAAGGTTGCAAATATAAGATATACAAACGGTACCGGCAATAGAATTGATGAACTTGCCGCAAGGCGTCAGTTTCTTGTGAACGAAAATTCAATGTATCTTGCCAGGATAAGTGCATTAGTGGACACAATTAACATCTACAAAGCACTGGGAGGCAGTATAAATTGAAAAACTTCATCAAAATGGTTTTAAAATATTATTATACAGTAATCGTTATGGCACTTTTTATCCTGATTATGGGTATTGTAACCATAGCAAAAACGCCGATTGATATTTTCCCAGAGATTAATACTCCGGTTGTAACAGCCGTATGGACTTATACAGGTATGCCGGCTAAGGATATTGAAAGAAGAATTGTAACCATTGCAGAGCGTGCTTATGCTTCAAGTGTTAATGATATTGAACACATTGAATCTCAGTCGCTTCTCGGGGTTGGTGTAATCAGGGTGTTCCTTCATCCGGGTGCAGATATAAATACCGGAATTACTCAGGTCAGTGCAACATCCCATGTTTGTATGAAAACTATGCCAACAGGGATTATGCCTCCTAATATTCTTAAGTATACTCCTACAACTATTCCTGTTCTGCAGGTTGTAATTTCTTCTCTGAAACTCCCTATCCAAAAAGTTACAGACTTAGCGCAGAACAATATCAAGGTTCAGCTTACAAAAGTTGAAGGTGCACAGGTCCCGCTTCCAATGGGGGGGAAAGTCCGTCAGATTATTGTTGATCTGGATATGCAGAAAATGGAAGCAAGAGGGCTTACGCCTGCTGATGTTACAAAAGCGGTTGCCGGCCAAAATGTTATTATACCTTCCGGAAACACAAAAATTGGCGGCAAAGATTATCTTGTTTCTTTGAATAATGCTTCTTCAACAGTAGATGAGATGAACAATTTCCCTATATTTTCTCCTAAAGCAAATCAGGTTGTTTATCTTTCCGATGTCGGATATATTCACGATGGAAATGCTATTCAGACAAATATGGTAAGACAAAACGGCGCACCGGGGTCTTTAATGACTGTTTACAAATCAGGAAGAGTATCCTCACTTAAGGTTGTTGACGGTACAAAAAAACTGCTTCCGGTTATTTCAAAAATTATTCCTGAAAGTGTAAAAATGCAAGTTCTTTTTGACCAGTCTGTTTTTGTAAAAGCTTCAATACGAGATGTAATTTTCTCGGGAACTCTCGCGGCTCTTTTGACGGCACTTATGGTCTTAATATTTCTGGGAAGTGTACGTTCAACTTTTATTATTGCAATTTCTATTCCGCTGTCTGTATTATTTGCTGTTATATGTTCTTCTATTTGCGGGCAGACTATTAATATGATGTCACTGAGCGGTTTGGGGCTTGCAATTGGTATGCTTGTTGATAACGCAACAGTCGTGATTGAAAATATTTTGAGAAATAAAGAGTCAATGAAATCTGCTTCGATTAAAGAAGTTATTTATAAGTCTACAGCCGAGGTCGCAACCCCGACTTTTGTGTCAACGCTTTCAATATGTACTGTTTTTGCGCCGATATTTTTGATGGAAGGGGCAACAAAATACCTTTTTATACCGCTTGCGATGTCTGTAATATTCTCAATGCTTGGATCATATATGCTTTCTAATACACTTGTTCCTGTGCTTGTAGATAAACTGCTTAAGAAAAAAGAAGTCTTAGACAGTAAATCATTGCTTTTTAAAGTTAATAATTTTGTCAATGTAAATTTTGAAAAACTGAGAAAAGTTTATAAAAAATACCTTGTGCGCTCTATTATGGCGCGGCCAAAGAAAGTCGGTGCTGTTTACGGCATAATAATTTTATCTTCACTTCTGCTTATTCCGTTTATAGGCGAAAATTTCTTTCCGGAAGTTGATGCAGGTCAGATAAGACTTCACGTTTATGCTCCGCATGGTACAAGAATTGAAGAAACAGCAAGGGAATTTACCAGAATTGAAAATACAATTCGAAAAGTCATTCCTTCAAGAGAGCTTGATACTATATTGGATAATATTGGTCTGCCTGCAAGCTCACTTAACCTTGCGTTTATGGACAGCTCTCAGATTGGTGTCGGTGACGGCGAAATTCTGATTGCGCTCAAAGAAAATCATAAGCCGACAAAAGATTATGTAAAGCAACTTAGAAAGACTTTGAATAAAGAATTTCCTGATACTGTATTTTTCTTTCAGAATGCTGATATGGTGGGTAAAATACTTAATTTCGGGCTTGCTTCTCCTATTGATGTTCAGATACAGGGTAAAAATATTTCAGAAAATTATAAACTTGCTGTTAAAATGCTTGAAGATATTAAGAAAATCAGAGGAGTTGCCGATGCTCATATTCACCAGATTACAGATGCACCGGAATTAAGGATAAATGTTGATAAAACACGGGCAGGCATAATGAACCTTTCACAGGAAACTGTTTCGAGGAATGTTTTAACTGCTTTAACCTCAAGCGGACAGGTTGCGCCTAATTACTGGGTTGATCCTGAAAACGGCGTAAACTACACACTTGCTCTTCAGGTTCCGCAATATAATGTTGATACTGTTAAAAATGTTACTGATATCCCTGTTGCATACAGCCATAACTCTCCGGTCAGACTTTCAAATATAGCTGAGGTCAGCTCAGGTGTAACCTCAAGTGTTGTAAACCATTATGACATTATGCCGGTTTATGATATTCTGATGAACCTTCAAGACAGAGATCTGGCAGGTGTAGCTTCTGATGTTAACAAAGTAGTTAGAAAATATCAGAAACAAGCTCCAAGAGGTACTTTTATAAATATTCACGGTCAGGCTAAATCTATGAATTATGTATTTTCATCGCTGCTGTCCGGTTTAATGCTCGCACTTATTCTTGTTTATTTATTGATAGTTGTTAATTTCCAGTCTTGGAGAAATCCGTTTATTATAATTACTCCGGTGCCGCTTGCTCTTTCCGGAATTATATGGATGCTGTTTGTTTCTGATACAACATTCAGCGTTCAGGCTCTGATGGGTTCAATAATGGCGGTAGGCGTTTCCTGTGCTAACTCAATACTTGTTGTCTCTTTTGCAACGGACAAGATGAGAGCGGGTTATTCTTCTGTTCAGGCTGCTATACAGGCCGGCTATACAAGAATAAGGCCTGTTATAATGACTGCTTCTGCTATGATTCTTGGTATGCTTCCTATGGCATTGGGTATCGGCGAAGGCGGAGAACAGAATGCGCCAATCGGACGTACAGTAATCGGCGGGCTGATGTTCGCAACTTATGCAACACTGGTTATTGTGCCGATGCTTTTTGCAATTTTAAATAAAAATAAAAAGTTTGAAAGGATGGATAATGAAGATTAACCGTAAAAATATAATAATTGCAGTTGTCGTAATCTTTTTCTTAATTGGAATAATTCCGAAAATTGCAAGGTACATTACAACATCTTTAAATGCAAAAGAAACTCAGTATGTTGCATTTGTTGAGAAACCTCGAATTTCTGACGGAGCAGACTCGCTGGAACTTTCCGGTGAATTAAAACCTTTTTTACAGACTGAAATTTTTTCAAGAATTAACGGTCTTGTAAAGGACAGATATGTACAGTTAGGAGAAAAAGTTAAAAAAGGCCAGCTGCTCGCAGAAATTGATACGCCTGATTTGGATGCAGAAGCTGCAAGTTCTAAATCTGCTTTGATTTCAGCGCAAAAACGGCTGATGGAAACAAAATATCAGTACGATTACGCAGCAAGAACTTATGAAAGGTACAGAAATTCTTCTCAAGACGGCGCTATTTCTGCTCAGGAACTGGAGGCTAAATATAATAGTTTCAAGACTTCCGAGATGGCTTACGAAGGAGCAAAGGCTGATGTTGAAAAAGCTAGAGAAGATTTGAACAGGCTTACGGCTTTGCAGTCTTATAAAAGAGTGACATCACCTTTTGACGGAGTTATAAGCAAATATAATATTGATGCAGGTGCAAATGTTGTTGCAGGAGGAAGCAGTACAAGCACAAGCCTTTTTGAAGTACAGCAGATTGATAAATTCCGTGCAGCTATTTTTGTTCCTCAAAGCTATGTGAGATTTATAAAAGACGGGCAGGATGTTGATGTGTACATTCCGGAAAATCCTTCACTGAAAGTTAAGGGCAAAATTTCACAAATATCAGGAAAATTAGACAGTGTATCAAGGACAATGGAAGTTGTTCTTGTAATTCCTAACGACAATAAATCAGGATTTTACAGCGGTTTGTATGTTAAAACTAACCTTAACCTTCAGGGAAAACAAAAGTTTCTCACTGTTAATCCTTCCTGCCTGACGACTCTGGCAGGGCCTGACCAGTATGTTGCAGAAGTAAAGCCCGATTCTGCAATACATTTCATAAAAGTTAAACAGGGGCGCGACCTTGGTGACAGAATTGAAATCCTTGAAGGTTTAAAAGGGGATGAAATGCTTATCACTAATTTGACAGACGAATTAAAAGAAGGACAGAAAGTGAAGTTCAAGGAGGTAAATTAAAAACATGCAACCCCAACTATAATCTACTTCACAGGTCGTCAATTAATTTGCTTTTGGTTTACGAATGCGTATTTCATTGTCTGCTATATAAACTTCAAGTATATCAGTGGTAGGGTTGATTTGCAGACCATCAATAATTGCCTTAGGTATAACCATTCCCCAGCTATTACCTACTTGAACCATTTTCTTTTTTATCATGTATTTACTCCTGTTAATACTTGAATACTAACATAAATTCCTTGACAAATGATACTTATTAATGTTATAACAAATGTAAGTATTAAGGAGGTGTTATGGAATAAAACAAAATAAAAGAAATTTTCACTATAATTGAAATGTTTGAAACGACTCTGTGTGCTTTGAAATGGCACCGACATAATTCATCAGCATTTTTAGAAATAGATTCAATTATTACAGTTTATGATTTTATATTGAATAAGCTTAAGGTTTTTTGCTGTAATAACATTGGATTTCCAGAGGACTGATAACTTTAGTTTCCAGTCAATCCGTCTGAGCTTTTCTTATAATTATCTTTGATATACTGTTGGCGTTCGCGGATTTTAATCATTGTTTCCATATCCATCTGCTGAATTTTGCGTTGATATTCAAGTCTTTTTACCTGCTTTTCGAAGTTTTCAGCATCTTTAGCTTCTTTTTCTTTTGCTTTTTCGAGTTCTTTTGCCTGTCTGGCTTCAAATTCTACTTCAGAAACAGGCATTACATCAGCTTCCTGTTCAAGTCTGTACCCTACTGTAGATACCGGAAAACTTGAGCCTGTTAGTGATTCAAGTCTTGAATTCTCACCATAGATATCAATGCTCCAAGTACCCAAAAATTTAGGGATATCGCCAGTGTAGGCATATGCACAGAGTATTACTCTGTTTTCGTCATTCGCATCAAAGCCCATAGGATAAATATCCCAGCGTTTTTCATCAAAATCAACCCCGCCTGATAAAGCCCAGTAATTTACAATAGCTTCTCTTATTTGAGGAAGCTTTCTGGCTTCTTTTTTTTCAAAATCATACACCCATAAATCTGTTTTCCAGATGCCGTCGTGTCTGTGCCCTACTTTTTCTTTGACAACAAGTTTTGTGTTATCACTCGAAAAATCAATAGGCGTAAGGGTTCTAAATATAAACTTTGTATCTATGTCTTTCGAGGTTGAAATTAAAGGATCTGGCTCTTTATTTACAATATTTGCCTTTTTTACTTTCTCTATATTTGAGAGTGAAGAATCAAGGTTAATTAAAAATAAATCACAGCTTGTGCAGTCTGACTGGGCATAATAATAAACTGCCGGATAAACAAGCTTTGTATAATCTCCCGAAATAATTCCCTGTGCATTAATCTGTCTGTCAAAGTTAAGTTTTCTTGGAAGTGTTAATTCCGGACTGCCAACGGGATCATTATACTTAACAAGCTTAAATTTTTTCTGTGGAATGTAGACCATATTCTTATCTTCAGGCATTTCTGCCTTATCAAGAATTTTAGCACTAATCTCTTTTTTTGATTTGCCTCTGGATTTTTCTTCATACTCAGCAACTGTCATATACCCGGATTCCGGAAGCCTGCTTTTCTCGTACTTCTCTTTTTCATCAACTTTATCAACTTCGTTTAAGTAAATAGTTTCAGCAACAACCCTGTCCTGCCTTTTGAACATATGATATTTCATCTGGCAGAAGTTAACTTTCATAGCCATAAACATACCGGCTAAAGCTTCAAACATTAAACAAGTCCTTCCTTCATTGCAGTGACTGTTGCCTGTGTTCTTGATGAAACACAGAGTTTTTGCAATATACTGTGTACATGAGCTTTTGCAGTTGCTCTTGTGATAACAAGCTTATCTGCAATTTGAGGATTTGAAAGCCCTTCAACCATTAATTCCAGTACATCAAGCTCACGTTCTGTAAGTCCGTATGAATTAGTTGATTTTTTTATCTCAGGCGTGCTTATAATCTGCTTTTCCGGCCTTTGAAGATTTGAGAAAACTAATCTTGCGATTGCAGGGTCAATCCATCCTATACCTTCATATACTGATTTAATAGCAGAAATTGTCTGTTCCGGTGTTGCTCCCTTCATAATATAACCGTCAGCACCTGCTTTAAAAGCTTCAAAAACATCATTGTCACTATCTCTTGAAGTGAAAATTAATATTTTAACATCTGGATTAAAATCCTTGATACGTCCTGTCGCTTCTATGCCGTCAATATTAGGAAGTCCTATGTCCATCAGTATAACATCGGGATTTAATTCTCTTGCTTTTTTTATTCCGTCAGCTCCGTCAGCAGCTTCTGCACAAAGTGTTATACCATCTGCTTTCTCAAGGAGCATAGAAAGCCCCATTCTATATAATTCGTGATCTTCAACCAGCAGTACATTTATCATACCAAACTACCCTCTTTTACTGTATCTGTAAGCAGAAACGAAAATTCACTTCCCTTATTTAGTCGGCTTTCAAGCCAAATTTTTCCGCCGTGTGATTCAATAATCTGCCTTGAAAGATACAGACCTAATCCGGTTCCGGTTGAACGTTTTTTGCTCGTGCCCTGAGAGAAACGCTGGAACATATTTGGAATATCTTCCTGAGGTATCCCGCAGCCGTTGTCGGAAACCGAGAATATTAAGTCTTTACCTTCACACTTTAGCGTAATTATAACTATACCGCCACCCTGTGTATAATTTATAGCATTTCCGCAAAGATTGCAGATTACCCGCCTTATTTCACTTCTGTCTGCATTAATTTCAATGTTTTTATTTGTACATTCAATCTTAAAATCAATATTTTTTGATTGTGCAAGCGGTAAAATTTCATTATAAACCTGTTCAACAAGATTATAAATATTAAAGTTTGTCTTTGTTAACGTAAGCTTTTCTGCATCATACTTGTAAACTTCAAGAAGAGCGTTAACCAGACCTAGTAAATCCTCATTGCTTTTCTGCATTGTTGACAATAGCAGCTTCTGTTTTTCATCCAAATCTCCCAGTGCACCCTGAAGGAAGAATGTTAAAGTTTGGATTGCAGCCAGGAGCGGTGTTCTTAAGTCGTGAGTAAGTGTTGCAATAAAATCATCTCTTAATTTATCCGATTTTTTCTGCTCGGTAACATCTCTTATAACGCCAACAAAACGTTTAAATTCATCATCTGGATTGATTCTGGCAAAACTAATCTCAACAGGTGTTTCTACATTGCTGAGTGGATTTTTTATATAAAAGTCTCTAAGCAGAAGTTCCTGTTCATCAAGTTTATGCAGCTCTTTTGAGATAAATGTTTTTATACTGAAAAGGTAATCATCTATTGATGACATTAAAAGTTTTCCTTCAACAAGCCCTATCAAACTTTCACAGGCAGGGTTAACCTGCTCAATTATGCCATCCTCATTTATAATAATAATTCCGTCTGCACAGTAATTAACAATACCTGCAAGTTTTGCATTTGACTGTCTTAAATCAGCAGTCCTCTCTTCTACAATCTGTTCCAGATTATGAGAGTATTTTTCTAATTCTTTTTTAGCATCTTCAAGCTCAGAAATTTTTTTCCTGAGTTCGCTTAAAAGATAGCTTCTCTCAATACCGTTTTTAATGTTTATAATTAAATCATCATTATTCCACGGTTTTTCAATATATCTGTATAGCCCGATTTCATTAATCGCTTTTATTGCATTTTCTTTGTCTGCATAGCCGGTAAGTAAAATTTTACTAACTTCCGGATACATTTTTTTTACTTCACTTAAAAACTCCAGTCCGTTCATCTCCGGCATTAAAAAGTCTGAAATGACTAAATCAGGGATATTAGAAGCTAGAAACTCCAGCGCCTCTTTTGGATTATTAAAGAAATGCGCATTATTAAAGCCTTCAACTTTCAATAATGTTTTGAAAGCTGAGGTTACAATCTTCTCGTCATCGACTACTACAATCTTCCCCGTTTCCATAATTCTATATTACCCTAAAGATAGTGTTTAGACAAATTATTAACTTTTATAAATAATATGATATAATCAATTTTGTATATATTAAAAAGGAGAAAAAAATGGCAGGAAAATTATTAGCAAGTATCCAAAGAACTGATACAGAGCAATTACAAATTTCAATTTCAGAATACAGAGGAAAGAGCTATTTTAACTTGAGAATTTTCTATACAACAGATGACGGCGCAAGCTGGCTTCCTACAAAAAAAGGAGTAACATTTGCACCTGATCAGCTTGATATCCTGTCAGAGGCAATTGAAGAAGCTAAAAAGGAATTTATGACCGAGGAAGAGGGGTAAGGTTTAATCACCTTATTCCCCTCTCCGACAGGGAGGGTTTATGATGAACAACATGCAGGATGAATTTATAGCAACAGTTTCTCATGAGTTGAGAACTCCTCTTACAAGCATAAGAGGGTTTTCTCAAACTCTTCTCAATTCGTGGGATAAGATTGATGATGAGAATAAAAAAAAATTTATAAAAATTATTGAAGATCAATCAAACAGGCTTATTCATCTTGTAGAAAATGTTCTTTCCGTTTCAAAAATGCATGCAGGCTCAGAAGTTCTAAAGAAAATTGATGTTAATGAGGCAATTTCAAAATTAATTCCTTTGTTTACTGAGCAATACAAAACAAGGCATTTTGAGCTTGAGCTAGAAAAACATTTACCCCCCGCAAGACTTGATGAAGATAAATTCCAGCAGGTTATGACTAATCTTATCGACAATGCCGCAAAATATTCAGTAAATGGTAAGACAGTTCTTGTTTCAACCGGTATCTCTGAAAATATGATTTTGATAAAAGTAAAGGATGAAGGCGTTGGAATTAAAAAAGAGGATAGAGATAAAATTTTTAAAAAATTCAGCCGGCTTGAGAACCATCTTACAAGCACCACACAGGGTAACGGGCTGGGACTTTATATTACTAAACAGCTTGTAGAGCGTATGCACGGAGATATTGATTTTGAAAGCGAAGAGGGTAAGGGGACTGTGTTTATTGTCCGATTTCCTGTCTATAATCAAGAGGAGGCTTTAAGATGCTCTCATATGTCTTAATTATAGATAAGAGAAAAGAATTATCTGTTAAATATAAAAAAAGCATTGACGATGAACAGACTTCTGCCGTAATCGCACGCACTCTTAAGGATGCTGTTGCTCTGGTTCAGGAGTCAGAACCGGATTTGATAATAATATCTGACAGCATTGATGAAGATTTATCAAGTTTTTGCGAAAAAATGAGAACATTGACTTATAATACAAGACCAACTATTATTGCTCTCTCAAAATCTGCTGATACAAGCGACAGAATAAAAGTTCTGGCAAGCGGAGCAGATGATTTTTTGAGTGAACCTGTTAATATTGAAGAGTTTAAAATGCGTATTAAGGCTCATTTGAGAAGAGATATTGAATCTAACTTGAATAATGTAACTCTTCTGCCGAATAAAAAATATGTTTATAAGGCAATAAGACGCCTTTTGCATTCAGAAAATAAGCTTGCCATCTTGCTTGCAGGTATAGAAAATCTTGATAATTATAAGAGTGTATATTCTGATATAGCAGGTGATAAGTTATTACAAACTTTTGCTGCTATTACAAAATCAGCGCTTGATGCAAATGATTTTTTGGGGCAGCTTGATGATAAAAATTTTGTGATAATTACAAATCCATATAGTGCGGAGAAAATGGCCGCCTTCCTGACATTTGCATTTGATACTGTAACTCCTAAATTTTATTCCGAACAGGATGCAAGAAGGGGGTATACATTACTCGATGGTGATAGGAAAGCCGGCATGAGAGCTAATTTTGTTTCTGTACTTATAGGTGGAATACTGGATAATTATGAATCAATTTCCGGAGTTGACGGGCTTCTGGAAAAACTTTTTGCAATCAAGAAAATCGCAAGAATTCCAAGCGGTTCTAACTACGCAATAGATAGAATAAAATTGACCGGTGAAAATTCTGTAATTACACCTGAGATTAACCGTTCTGTATACATAAGTGAACCTGACGAGGCTCTTGCTTTGCTTCTAAGAACAACACTTGAGCTGCAAGGGTATGAGATTTGCGAAACACTTGATAATAAGCCGGGGATTGTAATTCTGGATAGCGAAGACGATATGTCAGGGCTTAAGGTGTGCAAAGATTTAAAGGCAAATTTGAACTTCGTTAACACTAAGATAATTGTAACAAGTACTGTTCATGATAAGTCTGCCATCCTGAATGCCGGAGCAGATTTGTATCTGCCTAAACCTTACGAAATATCTGATTTGATAAGGTGGATAGAATTTTTCTTTAAATAATTTTGTTATCTAACCAAACTTTTAGTTAAGTTGTAAATAATTTCTAGTCTGTCGGAATCGTCACCAATTAAGGCAATATTCTCGTTTATTTTTTGAAGTAAATCTTTTGCGTCCTTGAATTTATTTGTAGCAAAAAGTTCTTCAGAGGTTATTTCAAGTGCGTTTAACAGTTTATCAAGAGTTTCTGCTGTTACAAAATTTTCTCCTAATTCAATACTGCTAAGCGCCTTTTGTGAAATATCAATCATTTCTGAAAGTTTATCCTGCGTATAGCCTTTTTCAAGGCGTATACGTTTAATTTTTTTGCCTAGTTCCTGTTTGATGCCCATTTTTTTACTATTTAAAAGTATTTTATATTAAGTTTTGTAAAGTCGAAACCTATTGTAAATAGTACATAATGGTTATTTAGTATTTAAAATTCTAAAAATGGAGCAATTTTTTAATCAGGTAAGACTTTATATAAACATAACACTGGTAACACAAAAGATAAGGAGAGAAAATTATGACGATACCTATTTCAAAAAAAGTACAGACAGAATTTTATGCACAGGGAAATGCAGGAGTTTTACGTAATCCGGCGGGAGAAAATTTTTCAAACATCGGGGCTGCTTTAGGCGGTGAAATTAATTACAAAGGAACTTACCTTAAGGCAGAAGCCGGAGCAGGAACTGCATTATCAGGAAGAGTTGAGTTAGGACACGAGTTTGATATAGGTAAAAACCTGGGATTCGAAATTTCTTCGAAAGCACAGACAATAAGAAACCTGAAATCAAACAGTTATCATACAGAATTCGATACAAGAATGAATGGTGAAATTAACGGAGTTCCTTATTCAATAGGTAATTTACATACTGGTGATTCTAAATGGTATTCCGGCGAAACTCGTCTAGGAGCCGCGGCTAAATTAAACTTTAAATCTAAAAATGCTAAATTTGGTATCGGGCTTGAAGGGGGGATGCGTAAAAGCACGGCAAGAGATGTGAGTTTTCATTTCGCTGACCATGAGTCCGTTACTGTTTCTGTAAATGGAGAGAGGCCAGAAACTGTAACTTTGGGTGCAGAATGTACACAACATTTGAATTTAAATCAGAAAAACGGATATATCACACCTACAGTGTCAGCAGAAGTAAACCTTGGTAAGAAAAGCGGATTTTCATTTGTGGCAAATGCTGATTTATATCAAGGACAGGCAGGTATAAGATATACATTTTAAAATTTAAAGTCGCGGCGGTGATATTATCACCGCCGTTTAACCAAAAAAAAAGAGCCTTGAAATGGCTCTTGGAATTAAGAATAGCTGGAAGTATGAAAAAGATTTAATACATATATTAAACTCAATTTTAGCAATTAATGCTATTACCCGACTGCCTTATTTATGACAATTAAGAAAAAGTTCTTGCAAAAAAAGATTGATGTGTTATTTTAGAAATACAGGTATGATATTATGCGTCTGTAGCTCAGCTGGATAGAGCATCTGCCTTCTAAGCAGAGGGTCCCGCGTTCGAATCGCGGCAGGCGTATTTTTTTAAGAGATGGGCATTGCCTATCTCTTTTTATGCTTTTAACCATATCGGGCAATAAAAAAATTTGTCTTTTATTTTAGAATGCTTTTTGCAGAGCAGTCTGCAGAAAGGCGGATAAAATGAGTTTTAATCCATTAAAAGAAAAGGGCATTCCAGTTGAAAAACAAGTCAGAAACTGGCACCAGATAGTAGGTAAGCCTTATAACAAAACAGATGTTGATTGTTATACAAGAACAAGACAAATTTTGATGAATGGTATAGAAATAGAGGCGTGGGGCTTCAAACACCAGCTTAATCGATTTGTTCCTGATACTAAAGATAAACAGCTTATTGCACTGATTAGCAGAATAGAAGATTCTCAACAGACGACTGCAAACTGGATGGGACCTGCAGATCAGTCTGTTTTAGAAACGACTCTGGGGTATGAACAAGTTGCTGTTGATTTGACTGCGTGGATGGCGCAAAATGAGCCGGATCCTTATGTAAAAGAAACCTTTGACTTCGGGCTTCTGGAAGATTTTGACCACCTGTATAGATACAGTCAATTTGCATATATGACTGAAGGTATTGAACCTAATGATATTGTACAAGGTAAGACTGATGTTATTGTGGGAAGACCAACTCAGCATCACCACAATGATAATGGCTTGAGAATAAGAAAACATTATGATAAAAATACAGCACATCCTCAGACAAAGGTTAATATTTTAACTCTTCTTTCCGGTGAACAGCAAACTCATAATTACTATGCTGAACACGGTTTTATGTACGGTGACCACGTATTAAGAGAAACTTATGCGGAGATAAAGGATGTTGAGGAAGAACATGTAACCATGTATGAATCTTTAATTGATCCGACCGAATCCATGTGGGAAAAATTCCTTATACACGAATTTACCGAGGTATGTAATTATTATACCTGCATGGAAGATGAACCGGATGATAGAATCAAAAAGATTTGGGAATTGTTTGTTGATATAGAACTTGGACACCTTCAAGCTGCAGCAAGTTTGTTCTGCAAGTATGAAAATCGTGATCCAGAGGAAGTTATCGGCAGCGAAATCGTTATTCCTTGCAGATTCAAGAGTCAGAAGGCTTATGTACAAAAAGTTCTTGAAAAAGAAGTTGATAAACGTCTGGAATCTCAGGGTGAGTTTACTACAATAAAGGCTCTTCCGGAAGATTGGCCTAGCTATGATGTTCAGATGAAACAAAATGAAATCAGCTCTCCTTCGGAAAATGCAGTTAGACTTGCAGGGACATATCATGATAGAGATATTGTTGCAGCAGACGAACAACTTAAAGACAAAGAAGTCGCTATATTGAAAAAAGGTCTTCAAAAAGATGGCGTTGCCTGGAATACGGTAACTCCAGAAGAGTTAGAAAAAATGATTAAAAAGCACGAAAAAAGAGAAGACGAGAAAGAAAAGTTAATATAATTTATTAAAAAAGAGTCCTATTTATTAGGACTCTTTTAAATGTTTAACGTGTTTGTAGATGTATAAAATACCAAGTATACCCACTACAACAACGATTAAAATATCAAACTTATGCCAGAGATGCTTAAACATTTCCATATTCTGTCCGAATTTTACCCCGACATAAACAAGCAGATAACTCCAAACAAGCGAGCCCAGGAATGTAAGTGTAAAAAATATTCTTTTTCTTGCCCTCAAAATGCCGGCAGGAAGTGAAATAAAAGTTCTTATTACAGGCAGCATTCTGCATATGAAGAATGCCCAGTCACCATATTTTTCTACCCATTTATCAGCATCATCAAGATCTTTATGGGAAATGAGAAAATATTTTCCATATTTTTCAATAAACTTACGTCCGCCGAAATAGCCAAGGTAGTAAGAAGGAATTGAACCCAATACGCATCCGAATGCACCTGCCCAGGCAGCTACGTGAAAATTCATTTCACCTTTGCTTACAATATAGCCCGCAAAAGGAAGTATGGCTTCACTCGGAAGCGGTATATTGCAAGATTCTATTGCCATAAGCAAACTTATACCGAACGGACCCATTACGGTGATAATGTGTTCTATAAATTTAACAAGAACAGCAAGTACAGTATTAATTAATTCCATAAATTTCTCCCATCATTTATATTTAACTTTGTTTATCAAGCAGGCTGTTAATTGCGTCGTAAATTCTTTGGAAATCATGATTAGGCGCCAATTTAGGACAGCGTCTTAGTTTATTCCCTTTGAAATATGATTCAAGAACATCAATCAACTCCGCGAGAGGTTTAATAAGATTAGTAGTTAAAGTTTTTATTAGTATTAATCCAAGACCCCAGGTAATAAGAGTTAGGAATCCAATAACCCAGGCACCGGCTGAACTTAATTTTTTTGCCCGCAAAGCTGCGTTCTGCATCCCGACTCTGTTTATCCTTGACAATTCTATTATATTATTAACGGTTGTTTCTTTATATCCGGCATTATTTTTAAAAGCAGATTTATAACTCTTTTCGATTTTGTTGATTACTTCTGCTTCTCCCTTTTCTGTAACATTTGTTTTTCCTTTGGTTAAAGCTTCTTCAAAGGATTTTATATCTTTGTTCACAGTGAGAGCTGACATCATACTTTCTGCGATATAAAGTGATTGAGTGTTGTGTTTATTTATCTGCTCAATTGATGGGGCTAGTCTTAAAAATCCGCGAATGCCCGCTGCTGCAAGCAGTGTAGAAAATACAAGAAGTAAAATAAACGATAAATAAAAAGATTTTGAAAAATTCATTATTTATTCTCCTCAATCATTTTTGCGATTGCGTCTTCTGTACATACTAACAGCAATTTATCTTTTGTATTTAAAATTTCATTTGGAAATGGTCTTGCAAGTTTATTCCCTTTTTTGATTGCCGCAACAATAATTCCATATTTGTTAGGAAGTGCGAGTTCAATCAGGTTTTTACCTTCCATAAACGGCTGTACATTTATTTCAAGAAGCTGGATATCTTCTGATGTTTCATCTGCGATAATATTCTGGAACAGAATTTTGTATGCGAATTTTTTCCCATATTCTGCATCAGGGTTAATAACGTTCTTAGCACCTACTGCTTTTAAAATACGCTCATGAATTTTATCGGTAGCTCTTGCAATAACGTTGTCACATCCCATCTGTCTTAAAATTGCTGTTGTAAGTATAGACGGTTCTCTTGCACCGATTGCACAAATTACAACATCGCGCTCCTTGGGGCATAATTTTCCGAGAGCCGTTTCATCTGTAGCATCAAGACAGAGTGCGTCATCTAAAAATCCTGCGGCTTCGTCAACAAGCTCTTTATCTTGATCGACTGCTATAACCTCTGTGCCTTTTTCTGATAGAGTTCTTGCAAGCGACATACCGAACTGTCCCAAACCTATTATTAAAACCTGTATAGACATATTTTTCTCCTATGTTAGTGAAATTTTTGCATCAGGATAACTAATCCTTGAATCTATATTTTTAGTATTTAAGTAGCAAATCAGTGTTGCAGGAGCAACCCTTCCAAGAAACATTGCTGCAATAATGATAACTTTCCCAACTCCGTCAAGCTGGCTTGTAGCTCCCATTGATAAACCAACTGTACCAAGTGCTGATGCTGCTTCAAAAATTAGCTGCTCTGCACCGGCGGTTTGGGTTGTCAGAAGCATCAAAACTATTGTAACAAGTATTGACAGGTATACTACTGTTAATGTTATTGCTTTTTTTATTGTATCAAGCTTAATAACTCTATTTCTTACAACATTATCTTTTATGCGGATTGCATTGTAGCAGGTTAAAAATAAAACACTGATCGTTGTCGTCTTTAAGCCTCCAGCAGTACCTCCCGGAGAGCCTCCGGCTATCATAAGTGCAACCATAAGCAGGAATGTTCCAGGATTTATACTGCTCAAATCTACTGAATTAAATCCTGCTGTTCTTGAAGTTGCTGATTGAAACCAGGCGTTATGAATTTTATCTGCAATGCTCATTCCGCTTAAAACACCATTATATTCTGAAAGGAAGAAAAACAGTGTTCCTCCGATTAAAAGTGCTAAAGTTGTATAGAAAACCAGTACTGCAACCGGAGGGAGTTTTTTCCCTTTGAAAATATTTTGCAGCATAAGGCAGATTGCCGGTGACATACCGCCAAGAATTATTAAAAATGAAACAGTATAGGTTAAAAGAGGAAAACTGTTATAACCTATAAGGTTGTCATTTTTTAGGAAAAATCCGGCATTACAGAACGCTGATATAGAAGTAAAGAACCCGAATTTAAGCCCTGTAAGCAGACTGTGTTCGCTAAATGTAAAACAGGCAGAAAGGATAATTGCTCCTGTTAGTTCCACAATAAATGTATATTTAAAAATACGTATTAGGGATTTTTTTATTTCTTCTTTGCTTTCCGCTTCAAAGATGTTTCTGGCATTTTTTTCATGTGTAAGCGACATTCTTTTGCCCAGAAGTATAAATATAATAGAGCTGATACTCATTATTCCCAATCCGCCGGCTTGTATTAACAGCAATAAAACAAGCTGTCCTACGCCAGTAAATTTATCACTTACGCTCACAACAGAAAGGCCTGTTACGCATACTGCACTTACAGCTGTAAACATTGCATCCAGAAATGATACACCATGCGGAGAACAGAATGGTAAATATAGTATTATGCCTCCGGTCAGGCAAAGCAGGAAAAAGGTTGCGGGAAGTATTCTCTCCGGAGTTTTTGTAATAAATTCAAATCTGTTTTTTCGTTTTGCCATTAAATTTATCATCCACTTTTGAAAAAAGTATAACATAAAATTTTTTATAAAAAATTCTTATGATATGATATAGAAAAAAGGAGAGTTAATATGTTAACTAAAAATTCATCATTAAAAACAATGTTTTCAGGTGTTGATTTCTCTAAATATTCTTCTAAAACATCTGATTTTGTAAACGAGTTTTCATCACGTGCTAATCAGCCGGGCAAGTTCCTTAACTGGGTAAATCTCCCTCAGGAACAAGCTAAAAGATTAGATGACATCTATTCTTTAGCTTCAAAATTAAAATCTCAGACCGGTGTTGAAAAATTAAGCGTAATGGGTATTGGCGGTTCAAAACACACTGTTGAGCATATGCTTGGTATTAACGGGTTGAACATCAATTCTGATAAAATTTATTTCTATTCTGATGTTGATTCAATCAGCTTCGCCAGATTTTTAGAAAAACTGGGTAATGATGTATTGTCATCAAGCTATATGATTGCATCAAAATCAGGTTCAACATTTGAAACTAAAGATGGTTTCTTGAGAATACAAAAAATGCTTGAAGATGCATATATTGCTAAAGGACAATCTTTAGAAGAGGCAAAAAAATCTGCAGCAAAACATTTTATTGCAGTAACAGATAAGAATGCTGAGAAGAGCGAGCTTAGAAGAACATCTAATGAAAACGGCTGGCTCGGCGATTTGTATATTCACGATGATGTAGGCGGAAGATTTTCTGCTTTTGATGATCACGCTTTATTCACATTAGCATTTGCAGGTATGAGCAAAGAAGATATGAAAACAATGTTAATGTCAGCACAAGAAATTTCTTCACTTTCTTTATCTGCTGATTTAGAACTGAATGATGCATTAAAAGAAGGTATTTTCTGGGCTGATGCTAAACTTAACGGGATTGAAGCTTCTGTTCATCAGTATATGGGTTCTATGTTTGAAAACACTGTTTACTGGCATGCACAAATGCAGAATGAATCTGTAAAAGATACTCTTAAACAGATTGCAAAAGTTCCTGATGCAATGCACCACTCTGCAGAAGCACACTTTAACCCTGCAAATAAACTTGTATTTGCGCTTACTGTTCCTGTAGATAAAGGTGTTTGTGCTGAAAATGCTGAAGCATATATAGGTGCTTTGACAAAATCTTATGAATCATCAGGTGCTTTCTTCAAAGAATATGTTGAAACTTCAAAGCTTGGCTTGACTCCGGAAGCAGCAGGGGCTGTAACTCAATTGAGGGCATTTGCAACCTGCTATCAGGAAATAGTAGAAGCTGTTATGCAGAATAAAGCTCTTCCTGAAGTATTAGACAGCGTACTCCAGCCGCACGTAGAATTTTATAAAAAGAATTTGAAGGGCGGAGTTGTTGTTCCGGGAAGAATTTCAGGTTAAATATTTTGATAAGGCCTCCGTGCAAACGGAGGCCTTATTTGTTATAATAGATTTATGGAACTTATAAAAACAGATGAATTTAATATAATTTATAAGGATATGCTGGCTCAATTCCCGAAGTCAGAGCTGAAATCATATGAAAAATTCTTGAAGCTATTCGGTGAAAATTATATTCTCTACAAGGTTGTTGATGGAGAATTTGCAGGTTATATAATTCTTTTTGAGTATGGTGATTTCATTTTTATAGATTATATTGCGGTTTTGAAACAATTTCATTCAAAGGGGTTAGGCAGAAAAATTTTATCTCTTTTGATAGATATTTATCCTGAAAAGAAAGGGTGTTTTTTAGAGGTAGAACCGCCTGATATTTCTAACCCTGATACAATAAGAAGAATTAATTTTTATACGAAAAACGGAGCACAGAAACTTGATGTAAATTATTTGTATCCTAATGAACAGGGGTGTATACCGCTGGATTTATATTATATAAAATATAAAGATTTACCCTCTGATGAGGATATCAGAGTATTTATAACAGAGCTTTTCAAGCAAGTTCATGGTGATTTAGCGCATTCTATGGAAGTTTGGCAAAAAATTTTTTGTTAGAAAACATAACAAGTGTGGTATTAATTAAATAGAGGTGTTTATATGAAATACATTTGGCTTTACATTGTTGCAATAGTCGCATCTTTGGGCGGTTTATTGTCAGGGTATGATACCGGCGTAATTTCCGGCGCACTTTTATTTATTAACGAAACCTGGGTTCTGCCGGACACGTTGCAGGGTTTTCTTGTAAGCTCTGTTTTGATAGGTGCGGTAATCGGGGCTGCAACAAATGGTATTCTTGCAGATATTTTTGGACGTAAGAAAATCATCATGGCAACAGCTGTAATATTTATATTAGGTTCAATATTGTGTGCTTTTGCTCCAAATGTATATGTGTTAATACTTTCGAGAATTTTTGTAGGCTTTGCAGTTGGAATTGTTAACTTTGTTGTTCCTTTGTATCTGTCAGAAGTTTCACCTAAAAACTTAAGAGGAACGCTTGTTTCATTGTACCAGTGGGCAATTACTGCAGGTATTCTTTTCTCTTATTTTATTAACGCTGTTTTTGCTCAAGCAGTTTACAACTGGAGGTGGATGCTGTTTGCGGGCGTTGTTCCTGGACTCGTATTATTTATAGGAATGTGCTTTATGTCCGATACTCCCAGATGGCTTGTTTCTAAAAACAGAGATGATGAGGCAAAGAAAGTTTTTTCCAAAATAGAACCGGATATTGAGCCTGAAAAAGAAATTGCGGAGATTAAGGAAACACTTGTTGATAACAGGCAGGAAAAGGCTTTCAGGTTAAAAAAATGGATGATAATGCCTTTTGTCGTTGGTATCGGAATTATGTTTGCGCAGATTTGTACAGGCATTAACACGATAATTTATTATGCTCCTACAATATTTAAGACAGCAGGATTTGACAGCAACCTTACTGCCATTTACGCAACAACAGGTATAGGCGTTGTAAACTTTATTATGACTATTGTAGCTGTATTCTTTACAGACAGGATTGGACGTAAACCGCTTCTATATTTTGGACTTACCGGTGTAATGTTAAGCTTGTTTGCTCTTGGCACATCTTTTGCATTTGCCGGGGTTTTGGGTTCAAGCTTGAAATGGGTTGCTGTAGGAAGTCTGGTAACTTATATAATTTGTTTTGCAATGAGCCTCGGACCAATCGGCTGGATACTAGTTTCGGAAGTTTTTCCGCTCAGAATAAGAGGTATTGCAATGAGTGTGTGTACCGTTTCGAACTTTGCATTTAATTTCTTTGTCGTCGGGAGTTTCCCTGTGTTGCTGCACAGAATCGGCGGGGCTTGGACATTCTGGATATTTGGTATTGTTTCTATTCTTTGCATAATTTTTGTTTACTTCTTCGTTCCTGAAACAAAGGGAATTTCGCTTGAAGAAATTGAATCAAACTGGAGGCGCGGTGTCAACCCGAGGGATTTTTGAATTAGCATAAATAATGCCTGACTGCCTAATACAAAAGCGAAGCCTTTAAAAAATAATTAAAATATGAAGAAACTTTTGATTTTAATATTAGGAGCAGCGCTCGGTATTGCAGGATTTATTTTTGTTGTTCACAGTTTTTATAACATCCATATAACTGCGGTTTTTGAAGAGTTAGAACCGTTTCCGAGAAATCTTAATGTATATTACAAAGGTTTCAAACTAGGGCGTTCTGTTAGAGTTCGTCCATCCAAGGATTTTACTAATACGCGGGTTGATATGATTTTGAACGCGAAAGGTATAAGCTTGCCTGATAATATTACTGCAAAGGTTAAAAGAAAAGATAAAAAAGACTATATAGAGCTTGAATATCCTGATGCACCGTCGATTACGGATATAAAAAATCATTCTGTTATACAGGGTAAAAAAAGTTTTGATATTTCAGGATATATTGATGAGCAGGCAGAGGGCGGCGGTTTGGATGAGATAAAAGATAATTTGAATGATACTGTCGAATCTGCGGGCGATACGCTGGACGCGCTTACAGAACTAATTGGAACTGCAAATGATATATTAAAAGACTTAAGACCATCACTAAAAATAACAGGAGAAAATCTTGCTGTAATGAGCCAAAATCTATCGGATGTGACAGGTGAGTTAAGCCGCTCTGCAAAACCTAAGCGCCTTGATAATACTTTTGCGAACATCGAACAGACAACCAAAAATATAGAACGTGCTACAAAGAATTTGGAGAATGCCAGCCTCAATGTTTCCAATATAACAAAACACGCGGACAGCCAAACAATTTCACTTGTGGATTGCGTTATTCAAAATACAAATGCGGTTATTGAAAATGTAAATGTCGTAGTATCAAATGTTAATGATATTGTAAAAGGTTTTAAAGCAACTTTATCAAAACGTTTCGCCGGTATGAAGATAATGTTCGGCAAACCAATCGGGTAAAAACTCTAACTTTACATTGCGTCACACTTTATTGAATTGGAATAACATTTAAGATATCCTTAAATCAGTTGTAGATTATTTGGGAATTATACATGGAAAAAGGTTTTGTAGAGAACGGATTTATTATTGATTTGAGCGATGCTAAAAATACAACACAGCTTGTGTTTGAACTTAGTTCAATAATGGAGCATCCTGATGTAAAAAGAAAAAATGTTTGTTTAAAATTAGGCAGTCTTGATTTGAAACAATCCCAGCTATTGAGTATCAAAGCTTTGATAGAATCAATGGATGCAAGTATTGCTTTTATTGATACGAATTCTGAACAAACTGAAGCGTCAGCAGTAAGCCTTGGAATAATCGTTTCAGAAATCAGCGACAGCTCTGTTCCTTCTGTGGGCTGTACTGCTTCAGAAGAAATTAAGGAAGAAGCTGTGGTTGTAAAAACAGAAGATGAAGCTGTTGAAGAAATTAATAAAACTGTTGAAATTCACGCAGATCCTGCAGCTAATTCTAATCCAATAGAAACTGCTGAAGGTATTGAAGATATTTATGATGAAGAATCAACGGAAGAATTGTCGGAGATAATTCCTTCAGAAGCATTTACTCCTGATTTTGAGGCGCTTGCTGCAAACGAAGGTTTGATAAAAACAGAAGAAACAAGTAAGTATATTCTTCTTGATACCGGTGATGTGCTTCCGGAAGGTGCAGAAGAAAATAGCGTAAACACTGAAACTCTTCCGACTCTTTATATAAACCAGACATTGCGTTCCGGACAAACTGTAAGCTATGAAGGAAATATCCTTATAATCGGGGATGCACATCCGGGAAGCGAAATTGTAGCCGGCGGAGATATTACTGTATGGGGTATTCTTGGCGGCATTGCACATGCTGGTTCACAGGGCAATATAACATCAAAAGTAAGAGCATTAAAATTAAATGCGATTCAATTAAGAATAGCAGGTTTATATGCAAGACGTAATGATACATTAAATGTACCATACGTTCAAAAAACTAACGAGTTTACCCCGGAGGAAGCTCAAGTTGAAGATGGAAAGATAGTAATTTATAAAAAGTTAAGGAGAGATTAATGACTGGTCGCGTAATAGTAATCACATCCGGAAAAGGCGGAGTAGGTAAAACCACTACCAGCGCAAATATAGGTACTGCGCTTGCAAAAGCCGGATATAAAGTTGTCCTTATAGATACTGATTTAGGTTTAAGAAACCTCGATTTGCTCTTAGGACTTGAAAATAGAATTGTATACACAATTGTTGACGTTATAGAAGAACGCTGCAAACTTAAACAAGCACTTGTTAAGGATAAGAAAAATCCAAACCTTTCACTTCTTGCAGCGGCGCAGACAAGAGATAAAACAGCTGTAAATGCAGAACAGCTGAAAGAAATCTGTGATACTTTAAAAGAAGAAAATGATTTCGTTCTGGTAGACTGCCCTGCAGGTATAGAACAAGGATTCCAGAATGCAGTTGCAGGAGCAAGCGAGGCTATTGTTGTTACAACTCCTGAAATGTCAGCAATAAGAGATGCAGATAGAATTATTGGACTTTTGGAATCTAAGGAAGAAATTAAAAGCTATAAACTCTTATTAAATAGAGTTCGTCCGAGCCTTATCAAATCAAATGAGATGATGGGCGTTGATGATGTTGTAGAAATTCTTTCCTGCCCTCTTGTAGGCATAATTCCTGAGGATACCGGAATTATTACCTCAACAAATAAGGGCGAACCGATTGTTAATGATGAAAATGCGCTTGCCGGAAAAGCTTACAGAAACGTAGCTCAAAGAATTTTAGGCGAAGAAGTTCCATTCTTAGATTTGGATGAGCCTAAAGGTTTTATGGCAAAAATTAAAAATGCGTTTGCAAAATTGAAAGCGAAGGTGTAGGATGGGGCTTTTCTCTGATATCTATAATACAGTGGCTAAGTTCTTCCGCCCTCAAGAAGAACAGGGTGACGCTTCCAAGTCTGTAGCGACCAACAGACTTAAACTGGTTTTGATGCAGGATAGGACAAATCTTACTCCAAAAATTCTTGAACAGATGAGAGGCGAATTAATTGATTTGCTTTCAAGATATGTTGAGCTTGACAAGGAACTTCTTGAATTGAACTTTGAACAGGAAGGCGAACAAGTTGCATTAATGCTTTCAATTCCTGTAATCAGGGCGAAAGATGAAGAGGAGATTGAAGCTGCTTTAAAAGAAGAAGCTGAAAAACTTGCTGAAAAAGCAGAAGAGCTGGAAACTTCATCCGAAGAAGAGGAAGAAGATGTGTCTGACAGTGTAGAATCTGACGAAGACACAAAAGTTGTTTCTGCTCCAGAAGGAATAAATGCAAATAAGCAGACAGAAGAAGTAAAAGAAGAATGTCATTCTGAGAATTAAAATTTTTAAAGGCGGCGGTGGCTTTACCACCGCCGCCTTTTTGCTATGCCTCAGTCTTAATATTTTTCAAGAGCAGAATTAACGGAATAATTACTACCCCTGCAACAGCAAAAATTCTGAAAGCATCGATAAATGCAGATAGGTTTGCCTGCTGCATAAGAAGATTGTAAGCAGTATGTTGTCCCATATAAGCAGCAGTATGCGGATCAACAGTAGTCATAAACATACTTCCGTATGCCTGAACTCTTTCTGTGTAAGTTTGTGCTGTATCAGTAAGGTGCTGTATAAGCATAAACTGGTGTTTTTGAGCACCCCTTGAAAGCAGTGTTGCTACAATAGATGTTCCGAATGCACCGCCTATATTTTTAAGCAGGTTTTGAAGTCCGCTGGCATTAGTCATCTGATCATTTCTAATTGTTGCAACAGAAAGTGTAATAATAGGAATCATTGCCAGCCCCAGCCCAACTCCGAACAAGAAGTTTGGAAACCCGATGTTCATTGTGGATATTTGAAGATTTAAGCCTCCAAGCATCCAACTTCCTGTTGCAATGCAGCCAAGGCCAATCATAACAAGAACCCTGTTGTCTATAAGATTAGCTAAAGTTGCACAAAGCACCATAGCCAGTAAAGCCCCTAAACCTCTAGGCATCATGGAAAGCCCGCTCTTGTATGCATCATAACCCATTAGCGATTGCAGGAATTGCGGTAAAATTGCAAGAGAGGCAAGAAGCACGGCCTGCATAACTATCTGCACAAGTGTTCCGATTAAGAAATTTTTATCTTTGAAGACACTTAAGTCAACAAGAGAATCTTTGTTTCTAATTTGTGATACGAGAAATGCAATACCGGTTAAACAAGAAAGTGCTGACAACCAGCATATCCATGGTGCATTAAACCAATCAGCATTATTCCCTTTATCTAATACAATTTGCAAAGTCAAAAGCCAGATAGAAAGCATAAAGAAGCCGAATGCATCGGTTTTAACACCTTTTTGCTTCTGTGCATATGGCGGGTCGTAAATTAATGATTTTGCGAGGAAAACAGTTAGAATACCTATTGGAATGTTGATGAAATAGATAAACGGCCAAGACCAGTTTTCTGTAATCCAGCCACCCAGTACCGGCCCTATAATCGGTGCCATTACTATAACCAGACCAAACATTGCCATTGCTTTGCCTCTATCCTGAGGTTTGAAGTTTTCAAGCAAAATGGCCTGGGAAATAGGAAGAAGGCCGCCTCCGCCTATACCTTGAAGGATTCGGGCAAAAATCATTGTTTCAAGATTTTCGGATATTCCGCATAAACCTGAGGCTACAGTAAATAGAATAATACTTAGCATAAAAAAGTTCTTTCTTCCAAGAACTTTGCTGAACCAGCCTACCATCGGAATAACAATACCGCTGGCAATAAGGTAAAACGTTAATATCCACATTGACTCTTCCCGGCTAACCGAAAAACTGCCGGCCATATGCGGTAATGCTACGTTTGCAATTGTTTCATCCAATACAAACATAAACGCAGCTGCCATTGTAGGCATACAGGCAAGCCACGGATTTCTATTCTGCTCTTCTATATTTTCTGTCATAATTTATTTCCTTTTGTAAAAAATCGTACCATACTAATGTTGCATAAGCAACATGTTGTTTGAGCAACAAATTTTGTAAATATTTGTAAAATCAGCTGTTAAAAAATATACAAATGTGGAATATAATATATATAAGGATATGTTGTAAAGAATGAAAAGTTTCAATAATATATGCTTAATTTAATGGTACTGAAACCCTTACAGCTGCAAAGGAGGGCAAAATATCCTAATTTACAGGGCTTTTTAAGCGAGATGTTAAAATGAAAATTAACACAAATTTATCAAGTTTAATAGTACAATCCAGTCTAAAAACATCTACTAATGGGCTGAATATGGCAATAGAGCGCATGACAACGGGTTTTAAGATAAATCATGCGAAAGACAATGCTGCGAACTATTCAATAAACACAAAGCTTTCAAGTAAATTATCATCGTATTACGTAGCTCAGGATAATGCTTCTATGGGACTGGATATGATGACAAGTGCAATGGATAATCTGGATTTAATTTCTAGCCACCTTTCAAGAATGCGTGATTTGGCAGAACAGGCTGCAAATGGGACTTATGGAGAAGACTCTTTGAAAGCTATACAGGCGGAGATTAATGCAAGACTTGAAGAGTGTTCAAGAATAATTGAAAATAGTGAATATAATGGTATAAAATTATTTCAGGGCACAGAAGGATTGAATGGAAAGTTTTTGGAAGAAATAAAACCTTTGACAGAACAAGAAGCAATTGCTCAGGGGTATACGGTTATAAAAACGGCTGATGAATTACAGGCAATGGAAAATAATGTTAGCGGTAAATACATTTTGATGAATGATATTGATTTAGCCGGATATTCTTGGACTGCAGTAGGTACATCCTCTGACCATTTTAGCGGAGAATTTAATGGTAATGGGTATGTAATAAAAAATCTTACTGTTAATCAGTCAGGATTAGACTATCAAGGACTGTTTGGAAGAGTGAGTCATGCAAAAATAAGTAATGTAGGTCTGGAGAATGTTGAAGTAAAGGGTAATACTGGTACTGGAGCTTTGGCAGGATATACAGATAACTCAGATTTCAAAAATTGCTATGTTGATGGCGTTAGCATAAGTGGTGGTCTTGAGACGGGAGGACTTATCGGGACTTTGGATAGCGGCGGGATTCATAGCTGTTATATTATTAATGGTAGTGTGACTTCTTCAAGCTTTAATGTAGGCGGGCTTGTAGGCAATGCAAACAGTGGTATTATAGATTCTTATTCAACGGTTGATGTTACCGGCAATCAAAGAGTTGGAGGGTTGGCAGGAGCATTTTCTCAGGGAAGTATAAGAAATTGTTATTCGACTGGAAATGTGTCAGCAGTACGGGATACAGCAGGCGGTTTTGTGGGAAGTTTGAACGGCGGCACTCTTTCAAGCTGTTATACAACAAGTCTGGTAAATTCTGGTAATCCTGCAAAGCAGGGAGCTTTCACAGGAGTTTTAAGTCTCGGGAATATTGATGTTTCATTTACGAATTGTCATTATTATGGTTCTTACAACCCCGGTATGGCAGCAGTTGGTTACAATCCTAATAATAAAGACACAAGCGGCTTAACAGACGGGGGAACTCTTCCAGAACCAGTTATACCGAATATAATAAGTTTTCAAGTTGGGATTTATTCTGACAGCAGCTCTAGATTTGCTTTAGACTTAGAATTTACTCTGGATTTAAAGGTTAACGCTTCTGATGCCAACTCTGCAAGAAATGCTTTAACTAATATTGATAATTTACTTGCTAAAATAAATACTCGCCAGACAGAATTTGGCGCCGCATATAATCGTCTTGAGTCTGCATTTGAAGCAATCGGTGTAAATATTGAAAATTTAACCTCAACTCAATCGACAATTCGTGATGCAGATATTGCTGAAGAATCAAGTGCATATATTAGAAATCAAATTCTCCAGCAGGCAAGTGCAACGCTTCTTGCTACAGCTAATCAAACACCAGCTATAGCTTTGCAGCTGCTGTAATTAAAACTTAGCATATGAGCCTATAATTCTTACTCCTTCAGCTTGCGGCTCTAAATCAGAGATAAGAAGTTTTATTACTTCATCATCCTTGTGGCCGTCAAAATCAATAAATACAGCCTGTTCCTCAGCATTATTATTCATCATTTTAGAATTAATCTGGGTAATATTGATATTGTATTTTACAAAGACTTGAACAATATCTAAAAGCGCGCCCTGTCTATCATTTAGAAATAATACAATACTAGTTTTATCTTTTCCTGTAGGCAGAGTTGAAGCATCACCAATTACTATAAATCTGCGTTTGTTATCCTTATCGTCTTCAATATGTTCTTTTAAGACATTTAAATTATAAAGTTCAGCAGTTTTATGAGTTCCAATGATAGAGTATGTCAGGTTGTAGCCGTTAAGAAGTCTTGCAGCATCATCCATACTCTCTGCCACAACAATATTCAATTGTCTTGGCATCTCATCTCTAACAAAAATTTTACTTTTTGCAAGAGCATTAGGATTTGCAATCAACCCTGTAATGCTGTAAAATTCAGTAGTTTTAGACAAAATACAATCATTAACAGGAACAATTGTTTCAGCTAAAATTTGTATATTCTGGTTTTTTGTCTGAATAAGGTTGTCTATTGTTTCGCGTATAATTCCTTTATAAGTAGTTTCTACAGGCAAAACAGCAATCGCATTGCAATTCTCGTCCACATAATCAATACATTCTTTTATAGAATTAAGCGAACGCTGGTACAAGTATAAGTCATGGGCTTTGAATAGCTTATCTTTTGCTATTTCAGAATAAGAGCCGCCCATACCTAAGCAGACAACTTCATTAAAATCTTCAAACATAATAAACTCCGTGTTTTTTATAATTATAACACAGACGTACTGCTTTCTGCTGAATTTATTTTCCCCGCCTTAACGTCCGATTTCAACAGCTTTTGCCGCCATTGATTTAGAAATATTAACCAGTGCAAGGTTAGCTTCATAAGCTCTCTGTGCCATAATAGCATCAGCCATATCAACCATAGCATTAACATTAGAGGCTCTAATATATCCGTTTGCATCAGCATCAGGATGCCCCGGTGAATAAATTCTTTCACCTACAGTTGGGTCTTCTACACAGCCATTAAATACAACACCGCCTTGAAGGTATGGAAGTGTGCCAACTCCGAATACATCGTTTTTCATTGTATTCATAAGGCCATGGAAAGAAATATCCTCTGAAGCATTTAAAACAGGAATACGTCTTACATAATTCGGTGTATCGACGTTTGCTATGTTTTTTGCATGGATATCTAACCTTAAACCGTGTGCTTTTAAGGCATTTGAACCGATGTTCATTGATTCCATTATACTCATAGTTATTTCCTTTCTTGCGTTACAATTGACCTGATAGTTTTGACTTTACCCCTATTTGCCTACGTTAATAACAGTTTTCATTTCTGTTATTATATTTGACATTCTTCTCGTTGCCATAGTGTATAGTAAAGCGTTTTTCTGCATTTCGGTAAGTTCTTCTGCTATATCAATTTCCTGTTTTTGTCTATCTTCAAGTATTCCAGATGGGCCTAGCTCTGTGGAAAGTTTTGTTTCAAGAGGGCTGTTCATAGTACCTAGATATGAAGAAAAATCAATGTCACGACGAACATAACCAGGAGTATCTACGTTTGCGACATTAGAACCCAGAGCTCGCTGTCTTTGAGAAATCAAATCAAGCATCAAATTGGTTTTTCCCATTGAATCTAAACTTGTGTACATTTATTTTCCTCCTTTCCGAAGGACATAGAACTTGTAGTATCAATTTTCATCAGGTATATTTACCCCGCTATTCTCTAATATTGATTGCTTTGTTGTACATATCGTCTGCAACTTTCATAAGGTTCATACTTGCAATCATTGATGTATTCAATCTCATTAAATCATTGAGTTCATCATAGATGTTTGTATTCGAAATCTCTGTTGCGTATTGCTTTATATTTTCTGTACCTTTAATTATTTTCGGAGCACCGGACTCGTCATTATAAACCATTTTATTATTATGTCCCTGCTCTAAAGCTTCCGGACAGTCGAATTGAACAATAGGAATTGTGCCGATTTTTTCGGGCAGAGAGCCTGCGTTGTCATAATTCATAACATCGCCGTTTGGTTTTATTTCAAATTTATATGAATTGGCAGGTATTCTTATTCCATCTCCCACCATCCAATCATCAACCGTCATAAGATATCCGTTTTCACCTCTTTTGAAAGCACCATCACGGGTGTATTGTATTTCTCCGTCTGCTGAAACAACAGGAATATAACCTTCCCCGTCAATTGCGACATCGTAAGGATTTTTACTGATTCGAATAGAACCCTGCAGTGCATTTGTTCTGATAGCACCGTCAACGTATCCATCTTCTCTCAAAATTTGTTCAAAACGATTGGTTTTATATGCAGCAGTGTTGTAGTTTGCAAGGTTGTTGGCTACATAACCTAGTTTTTCAAACTGCATTGTTGCGTTATTAATACTTTTTCTGACTACCGCCTGCATGTTATACATAATTTAAAACCTCCTAAGATGTACTGCTTAACTGGCTTATTACTTTTTGTAAGTTAGTACTTTCAATAAGAAATATTTGTCTGTTTGCTTCAAAGTTTCTTACAACCGGTTTAACTGCAAGAAATTCATTTTGAAGCGTTACATTTGAGTACTCGTTGTAACCCTGTTTAACATCAGGATTTAGTACAGCCATTCCATTTGCATCTACAATGCCGAGAAACCCTGCGTCAACAAGTTGATTAGAGTCTTTTGCATATACGCTGACTTTACCTTTTGAATTTACAATAACCTGTGCCGGATTATCAGGAACAACAGGGAGTTTGATAGGCATACCGGCATCAGATAGAACCGGGCAGTCTTCAAGGTTTAATAAATTACCGGCTTTATCAAGTTTAAATCTGCCGTCACGTGTTAACTTAACACCTTCAGGGGTTTGGACTTGAAAATATCCTTTGTTAGCCATTGATATATCAAGCGGATTTTTTGAAACCATTATACGCCCGACCTGATCGTCAACAGTTGTTGAGAGACCGTGTACACCTATGTATTCGGTAAAAGATGAAACTACCGGTTCTCTTCTCTGGTACCCCACTTTATCAAAACCTGCTACGTTTTCATTAATCATTCCAAGGATTTCACTCTGAACATGCATAGCTCTAATAGAGGCTTTCATGCCCTGTTCACAAAATCTTACACCGCCGTTGATTTGCATAGTTATACCTCATCTACTACCTTGTTTTATCGGATAATTAGTATATCTGCTTTAGTAAATATTCATAAAATCATCCGTTTAATGTAGTTTAATATGTTTATAATGTTTCGGGGAAAAAAGTCAAAAATTTTTGTTGACAATAAAATTTGTTTCTAATATCATAGAACTTGACGCCGGTATAGCTCAACGGTAGAGCAACGGTTTTGTAAACCGTAGGTTGTAGGTTCGATTCCTATTACCGGCTTTTTTCCCGGGGTGGAGAGAATGGATTGGTTAGATGCTCCAAGCTGGGTGAGACTGTTCTCGCAAAGCCCTTGTGGTTTAAGCCTTTGTGGCGCAGGGGTAGCGCACTCCCTTGGTAAGGGAGAGGCCACGAGTTCAAATCTCGTCAAAGGCATTTTTAAAATTAAATAAGGGTAGGTGGCCGAGTGGCTAAAGGCGACAGACTGTAAATCTGTTCACGAGAGTGTACGGTGGTTCGAATCCACCCCTGCCCATTTCTAAAAAGCCCTATTAGGGCTTTTTATTTTAAAGGAGTGTGTGTGTATGAAAATAAATTCTGCAAATAGTACAAATTTTCAGGCGATTACTTATCGTCCGGGGTGTCAGAAATATGTGGCGGAATATCTTACATCAAGAGATAAAGGTGTTTTGAGGCGGGCTGAAAGAGCTATGTCAAGGTGTAGAAAGTGGGATTTGGAGATTACATCAAAAGGTTTTAGAATTGCCTCAAAAACTACCGCGGATGCAATACTTGTAGAAGAATCAAGGCTTTGTAATGTACCACATGATAGAAATTTATCAATGAAAGCTATATATGACGGTCATTCTGAAACTTGTGAAACGGGACAATATTGTAAATTTGATATTAAATTGCCAAGCTATGAGGCTGCTATGGCACAGTATGCCAGATATTCAACTATGCCTTTGGTGGCGAAAGCCGTTGATTTGGTGGAAAAATTTGAAAAACAAGACGTGATTTTTACATATAATAAACCTTTAGTAAGAAAAATATGGGATATATTATTTAATTAATTGTGGCGTAAAAGGAAAATTTCTTGTATTTTTCAAACCAAAGTAGCAAAATTTTATATTTTCAGGTTTTAGGAAAAGTATGAACATATCCCCTTATACATACAGCAAAACTATGTATCCGAGTTTTTCAAGTAATATTGAGATAAGCAAGATTAATAAAAAGTTAATCGAATATGAAAAGAATGATTTTATCAGCGGGATTTATTATGTAGATTTACTGGCAAAAGATAAAAAACAATTTATAAAAGATAAGATTAACACATATATGCTTGATAAAAGGTTTGAGAATTACAGTTCAAAACTTTTTGCAGATAAGAAAAATGATGCTCCATACAAGTTGGCAGCAATTGTAAAAAAGCTTGATGCTTCCGGAAAAGAAACAATTATCAAACACAAAGTCCCGTCATTGTTTGAGGGGATGAATATTGACTCTATTACTAAAGCACTGGATACTCTATCATATTTAATTCGTGATGGATATAAAAGTTTAAAAAACGAGAGTAATCAACTCTTGATTGATAATAAAAAAATAGATTTAGAATATTTAGGCAAAGGGTGTAACAGCATTGTGTTTAAACTAAAAGACGGCAAAAATCCGCCTGTTGCAATGAAAACATATATAAATCCGGAAGATATTAATAGTTTGAGTATCTGGGGAGAACTTGCTGTGTATCAGGATGTACAATCAGAAAAAATAAACAACATTCCGGCATTATTTCTCGCAAATCCAATATGCGTAAAAGTTGAAGATAAAACAAAAGAATATACTGAAGTATTTGATGTTGATGAAATAAAGGATTTTGATGGCTACAAAGGCGGTTGGACAATTGTTGAGTATATAACAAAAGAAACTCCTGTTAAGAAGGGTGGTATATCATTTAATGATTGGTTAACACAGAATAATATATATCATCTAGACATGTCTTTTGATAATTTTATAGGAGCTTATGTAACAGATTTAGGAGGTATTGATGCAGAGTGTTAAGTTTCCCATCGTTTTTCATATGCTTCAACAGCGAGAGCTGCTTCCTCTTCTGAATATTCATATCCGGATAGGCTTATCATAATTCTGCCGTGCGACTCCTCCAATAATTTTTTCTTAATTTTGTATGGATAAGTTTCATTGCCAGGCATATTACCGTTATGTATTTCTCGAATGATGTCATCTATGTAAATTTGCATATACTTGGGTATTTTAGGATGCCTTTTTATGTATTCGCATAAAGGCATATTTTCACGATAACGATTGCCGCTTGCAGATGTTAGAAGAAAGTTTCCTATTGTATTAAGTCCCCCATTTGAGGCCGGAGTTACATGTTCAATAGAACCTGTAGATGCTATGAATAAACGGCGGGTAATTTCTATCTGGTTTCTTTTAGAATATTTAACTATAAACGCATTACGGCTACTTTCAGAGGTTGGAAGAAATAGAGCCTTGTTTTTTATGTCATTAAAAATCTCTCGCTCATTTTCTTTGGGGATTATTTCTTCAAGTGAATTTAAAAAAGTTTTTCGTTTGAAAGTATCATGTTTGTTGTTGCTTATGATTATCTGACGGCATTTTGTTGTTTTTGTTCTTATTTTTAAAGCTGTTTGAGGAGATAATCTTCTTGTGAGGGCATCTACATCATCCAGAACCTCAAACTCTTCAAGTTTTAGCCTTGTTAAACAATTATTTTTAATCATCTGGAGGCAGTTTTGAAGATTATCATCAGGGTTTAGCATTGAAAAGTCTTTAAAAATAGCAAGTACTGATTTTTCAACAGACAAGAGGTTAGTCTGATATATAGATAATAGCTCAACAGCATCCTCAGCAGTTTTACATCTTGATAAACCCTTCTCAAAACTTTTAATAGTTTCGCTAGGAATAATTTTAATTCCGCGGTAAGGGCACGTTATATTCTTTAATCTGCGCAAAGGTTTACCAGCAGAAGTCTTACCTTCATAAGGGATATCGTAATAGTATTTTAAATAATTCTGAGAGGTTATTCGTTTTAACTTTTTTGAGGGCATAAATCCTCACTATTCTTTATTTCATGATATCAGATTGAGTATAGCTTCGCAAGGGAGTGTGCTACGCACGTAGGAATTTGGAACGCTGCTTTTAAAACTACTAACCTGTCTTGAGCCGCTAAAACCGCTTTGCGTCTAATTCTATAACATTTTGCATAAAATGTATTGTTTATTTTTTTTTATATACGCCTGTTAAAGCATTTTTTTTAGTTTTATGAATAAAATTTTACAAAACTTAATGATATCTATAAAGCTTATTATTACTAAAATATAGGTTATATTAATTAAATTTTTACATAACATTTTATGCAAAATGTTATATAAGAAATTAATTGTTATAAGAGCTTAAATAAAGAGTTTTGGCCTTTATACAAATAAGAAGAAAATTCCTGTGAATTTTATGTAAACTTTTGTAAAATTTTTAAAAAATTATTAAAGTTTTACCATCATGTTGCCGTTATAGATAATACGAACAATGAAGTTATTAGGTGTATCATGAAAGACAAGGTAGAGAGCGTAAACAATCTTTCTGCCCGTGATTTATCTCGGCAGCGAAAGATTATAATCGCAGTATTAGCTGGTATATGTTTTGTGGGTAACAGTCAGCAATCTTATGCAATCGGAACTGGCAGAACACAGGGTGATACTGATATTGGTGATGCTCGAACTTTTAAGTTTAAGGATAGAATTAATGTTAAATTCGGGCAGGGAAAGCCTTCTGGATATGCTGCTAATGCTTTATATAATGTTGTGGAGGGGACATCAGGCGATTATAACTATAAACAGGAAACAGTTAATGCAGACGGTTCTGTAACAGTACATTATTATAAAATTACCCTGAATGCAGCAAATACCGGAACCTCTTCAAATATAAGCTGGACAGAGGTTTCTTCAGCAGGTACAGATACAATACAAATCAAATTACCGAATAATCAAGTTAAGTATTTGAAATATACTTATACATCTCCGTCAGGATATATAGCGGCGGGCTCAAGACTTACTTCTATTGCATCAGCGGATGTAACAAATAAGGTTTTTAGTGGAAAAAGCTTAGTTGAAAATTATGTAGATACCAGCAGCGTATATGGCGGTGATTCGAGTGTAACTGGCTCTTCCGGCAGTTCTGATGCAGACGCAACAAATTATGAGGATGGATATAACAATATAACCAGAACATCTAAGGGCGGTGCAATTTATAATACATCCAATAATTCATCTGTAAATATAACTGCTGATTTTAAAGAAAATTACGTAGACCAGAGAGTTACAGCGGGCAAAGGTTATGGCGGTTCTGCATATGCATATGGCGGTACAGCTTCTGATTCCGGCGGTTCAGGTTCATCTAATGAGGATGCCAGTGCACATGCTGATGCTACAGCTACGGCTGAAGGTTCTGCTGACGGTACAGCAAATGCCTATGGCGGTGCTATTGCTAATACAAGCTATCTTGGAAGTGTAAAAGGGAATTTTGTTAAGAACCATGTTTATGCTCAAGGTAACGGCGGATACGCAGAAGGAGGTTACGCTTATGCCGAAGGGGGCTCAGCATCTGCGTATGGCGGTGATGCATATGATTCTGACTTTGACGAAAGTACACAAACCACTGACAGTGATAATAATGTCTATGCCAGCGCTAGCGCAAGTGCAGATGCATCAGCGAGTGCGACTGCTTCAACCAGCGTATGGGCGCGAGCAGATGGTTATGCTTACGCTCGCGGCGGTGCCATAAGTAACGAAGGTACTATGGGGGATATTGAGGGTGATTTTGTCGGAAACTATGCACAAGCTCATTCAAAAGGCGGTACAGCAGTTCACGGTTATAGCGACGAGTACGGCGGTACTGCTACAGCTGTCGGCGGTACTGCAACAGCAGAAGCGTCTGCTTCTGCAACAACATATAATCCACTGGATGAAACACAATCAAGTTCAGCTTCTGCATCTGCCAGTGCAACAGCATCAGGCGGCTATTCTGATTATGATTCTAACTCTGATAGAGACTACCACCCGTGGCGTGACGGATGGTGGTCAAATGCCAGTGCCAGTGCCAGTGCACATGCTTATGAGTCTGAATCTACATCAACAGATTACGACTATGGTGAATATGCACGAGCATACTCTTATGCTTATGGCGGTGCAATTTACAATGAAAACACAATGGGAAATATTGTAGGTAATTTTATTGGCAACTATGTTCTAGCCACAGGTCAGGGAGGGAGTGCAAGTTCCAGTACTGCAGTTTCTACATACGCATACGGCGGTGCTATATATAACTATACTAATCGTACTATTGGAACAATCACAGGTGATTTTACAGGCAACTATGCAGCAGCAGATTTGCATGCAATGGGTGGTGGTATTTATAATAGTACCAGAGCAACAATTGCAGGAATAACCGGTGATTTTAACAGTAACTATGTAACTACTGATACTCAGTTAGAACAGTCTACAAGTAATAGATCTCAAGGTGGTGCAATTTATAATGAAGGAGCTATAACAAACGGCATAACAGATTCTACATTTACAGGTAACTATGCTGTCGCAAATCAAGGTGTCGCACAAGGCGGTGCAATATTTCACAACGGTTATAGCAATTATAAGATAAACAATATAAGTGCTGATTTTTCTAGTAACTATGCTTCTTCCGCTAATTATCAGGCGCAAGGCGGAGCTATTTACAATACATATTATTCTAGTGGCAATAGTTCTAATGGTATTGGTAATGTATCCGGTGATTTTGTCGGCAATTACGTTGAAGCTTCAAGAGAGGCACAGGGCGGGGCTATTTATAATAATAATTCAATTGATAGTATAACAGGCAGTTTTAGTAATAACTATGCTGTATCCTCTGCAAGCGGAGCTTTTGGCGGTGCGATTTATAATAATTCAAATAGTTACGCAAAAATAGGTTCAATAACAGCAGATTTTATTGGTAACTATGTTTATGCGATTGGTAATTCAGCAGGCGGTGCAATCTACAATATTAACAATTCTAATGCTATTGGACTTATTTCAGGTGATTTTGTCAATAACTACGTTGTTACCGGAGGTGATGCCAGCGGGGGAGCTATTTATAATACAGCGGTTGCAAACGGTTTGGCTAACGGAACTTATTCAGGTAACTATGTTCAAGGTAATAATGCCTATGGTGGTGCTTTATATAACACTTCAAATATATCAAATGGCATCAAGAATGTAAGCTTTATCAATAACTATGCTTATGCAGAGGATGGAGGAACTGCTAAGGGCGGTGCAATTTATACAACTTATGATTTGAACATTATTGCTGATAGCGGTACATCGGAGTTTTCAGGAAACTATGTACAGGTTGGTGACGGTGCGAAAGAGTCTCAGGCTATTTGGATGCAAGGTTCAGGAACGAACATTACTCTTACTGCACAAAATAACGGTAAAATAATATTCAATGATACAATTACAGGTGACTCAAATTATACTCACTATGTCTACCTGAACGGCAATTCAACAGGACAAATCAACTTAAACGGTGCTGTTAAAAATGCATACACCCAGTTGAGTAATACAAACCTTACCTTTGGAACAGATACTTTTGCAGATACAACTTCAAGATTATATACCAATAGTGGAACGATTAATCTTCAGGATAATGAGATAAATAATTATAATATTAATTATTTATCATCATCTTCCAATGCTAGATGGGAACTCGATGTAGATTTAGCAAATCAAAAAGCTGATACTATTACGATAGCAAATGGCTCCGGTAGTGTCTATATTAACGCTATTGATTTAACAGATATTCCGCTTGAGGATGGTTCTGTTACAGTTCAGGTTCTTAAAAACGGAAGCGGAAGCAGTGTTTATCTTGCGTTGAATAGTGCTTTAACATATAGAAATTTGCTTAAAGAGACTGAAACTGCTACAAAAGATGCGATTTTGGCAAATACAAACTGGTCGGCTGTATATTCTCAGCTGGATCAAATTGTTAGAGTATATGGACAATTAAGCCTTACTACGACTGATACAAACAGAGACAGTATAACTTATACAACAACATCCGAAATTTCTGGAAACGGCTATAGTGTTCAGGGTGATACTCTCAAATTATGGAACCAGCTTAATACAACAGAAACTAAAAACTTTAACTTTGATGCCGCTTCTAACACATATACCGTAGGTGAAAATCTTGGTGCAACTTCTGGAAGTGTATCAAATGTTAACGGTGTTGCGAGCGGTTCTTCTAAATCTACTATAAATATGAATGGCAAAACCGGTTTTGAACTTTCTAGCGGAAAAACATTAACCCTCTCAAATGTTAATATTACAAATGCTGTTAATTCAGAAGGTTCTGTTGTAAATGCATCAGGCGGTACTACAAATTTATCTAACGTAACTATTGCTTCATCAAATTCCAATGCTGCAATTAAAAACGCAGGTACTTTAAACGTAACTGGCGGAACAAATACTTTAAACAGCGGAATTTCGGGAACCGGTTCAACAAATGTTAACAACGGTGCAAACCTTACACTAGCAAATGGTGTTTCTATTACTCAAAACACTGTAAATGTTAATAATGGTTCATTAAATGTATCTGATACGGGTAAGGTTAATGCAAATCTAAACATTGGTACTCAAGGCAGTGCTTCAATGTCTGCCAATAGTATAACAAGTGCTGTGTCAAACTCCGGAAATTTATCTTTGAGCGGAGGAACTGTGAGCAAAGCAATATCAGGCTCAGGTACAACAACGCTTAAAGGAAATACCACAAACAGTGCTGGTATTAATCAAGGTGTAAATGTAAATAGCGGTGTTACTTTGACTAACAATGCTGCATTAGGTTCTGATAGCGGAAAAGTTACAAACGCAGGAACAATTAATACAAATGCAGGCAATATTAAGGGTGCAGTAACCAATAACAATGCTCTTAACCTATCCGGCGGCACATTAAGCAAAGCCGTTTCCGGCTCAGGAACTACAACAATCAGTGCCAATGCAACAAACAATGGCGGAATAAGTCAAAAGGTAAATGTAAATAGCGGTGTTACTTTAACTAACAATGCCGCATTGGGTTCAGACAGCGGAGTTGTTACTAACTCCGGTACGATTAATACAAGTGCAAGCAATATTAAGGGTGCAGTAACCAATAACAATACTGTTAACTTATCCGGCGGAACTCTTGCAAAAGCAATTTCCGGAAGCGGAACAACAAATATTACCGGAATTGTATCATCTAATTCAGCTATTTCTCAGGCAATTTCAATTGCATCAGCAGGTGACTTAACTATCAGTGCAAGCAATGTTGGTGGAAATGTTACAAACGCAGGTGATTTAATCTTAAATGGCGGAACATTATCCAAAGCCGTAACCGGCTCAGGCAAAACCAGTATTACCGGAGCCGTAACTGCAAACTCTGCTATTTCTCAGGCAATCTCAATTGCGGCATCTGGTGATTTAACCGCAAATGCCGGAAATATAGGCGGAGCCGTAACCAATGCTGGAGATTTAATACTCACTGGCGGAACATTAACCAAAGGTGTAACCGGCGCTGGTACAACTAGTATTACCGGAGCCGTAACTGCAAATTCAGCAATTTCTCAGACAATCTCAATTTCTTCTTCCGGTGATTTAACTGCAAATGCCGGAAATATAGGTGGAGCAGTAACTAACGCCGGAGATTTGATATTAACTGGCGGAACTTTATCTAAAGCAGTTTCAGGTGCAGGTTTAACTACAATTACCGGTAATACCACAAACAGTGCCGGTATTAATCAGGGTGTAAAAGTTAATAGCGGTATAACTCTTACAAACAATGCAGCTCTTGGTTCTGCAAGTGGAAGCGTAACGAACGCTGGAACTATTAACAGCAGTGCTGATAACATTAAAGGCACTGTATCTAATACAGGCAGTTTAAATCTTTCCGGCGGAACATTGTCAAAAGCGGTATCCGGTTCCGGCAAAACCACTATTAGCGGTAATACAACAAACAGCGGCGGTATTAATCAGGGTGTAACAGTCAATAGCGGAGTTACTCTCACTAACAATGCTGCATTGGGCTCAGATAGCGGGACAATTACCAACTCCGGTACAATTAATACCAATGCAAGTAATATCAAAGGAACTGTTGCTAATAATAATACATTAAATCTTTCCGGCGGAACATTGAGCAAAGCAGTTTCAGGTGCAGGAACCACAAATATCACCGGAGCCGTAACCTCCAATTCAGCTATATCACAGGCAATTAATGTAGTTGCAGCGGGTGATCTTACTATCAATGCCAACAATATAGGCGGAGCAGTAACAAACGCCGGAGATTTGATACTCACTGGCGGAACATTAAGCAAAGTGGTATCCGGTTCCGGAAAAACAACTATCACAGGCAATACAACCAATAATTCCGGTATCAATCAGGGTGTAAGTGTAAATTCTGGCGTTACTTTAACCAACAATGCAGCTCTGGGTTCAGAAAATGGTGCAATTACCAATTCGGGTACTATTACAAGTAATGCAGGTAATATTAAAGGAACTGTAACCAATAACAACACATTAAACTTATCCGGCGGCACATTAAGTAAAGCAGTTTCCGGCTCCGGTACAACAAATATTACCGGTGCAGTAACCTCCAATTCAGCTATATCACAGGCAATTAATATAATTGTAGCCGGTGACTTAACTATTAGTGCAGGAAATATCGGCGGTGCTGTAACCAATGCCGGTGACTTGATACTAACCGGCGGAACGTTGTCTAAAGTAGTATCCGGTGCAGGTTTAACCACCATCTCCGGCAATACTACAAATAACGGCGGTATAAATCAGGCTGTAAAAGTAAATAGCGGTGTTACTTTAGCTAACAATGCGGCTCTGGGCTCTGCAAACGGAGCAATTACCAATGCTGGAACCATTAATAGTAATGCTGATTACATCAAAGGTACTGTTGCAAACTCCGGCAGTTTAAACCTTTCCGGCGGAACATTATCAAAAGCTGTATCAGGCTCCGGTACAACCAATATTACCGGCAATACAACAAATAATGCGGGCATTAATCAGGGGGTAAATATCAATAATGGTGTAACTCTAACGAACAATGCTGCATTGGGTTCAGACAGCGGAAAAATTACGAATGCAGGCACAATTAATACAAATGCAAGCAATATTAAGGGTACAGTGACAAATAATAATGCCTTAAATCTTTCCGGCGGAACATTGTCAAAAGCCGTATCCGGAAACGGTACAACCACCATTAGCGGTAATACAACAAACAATGCCGGCATTAATCAAGGTGTAAATGTAAATAGCGGTGTTACATTGACTAACAATGCCGCATTAGGTTCTGATAACGGAAAAATTACCAACGCAGGAACAATTAATACCAATGCAAACAATATTAAGGGAGCAGTAACCAATAACAACGCCCTTAACCTCTCCGGCGGCACATTAAGTAAAGCAGTTTCCGGCTCAGGAACTACAACAATCAGTGCCAATGCAACAAACAATGGTGGAATAAGTCAAAATGTAAATGTTAGTTCTGGCGTTACTTTAACTAACAATGCCGCTCTAGGTTCAGACAGCGGAACAATTACTAACGCAGGTACAATAACAAGTGATGCAAGCAATATTAAAGGAAGCGTAACAAATAATAATACATTAAATTTATCTGGCGGAACATTGTCAAAAGTCGTATCGGGTTCCGGTACAACAAACATTACGGGTGATGTGACTTCTAATTCAGCTATCTCACAGGCAATATCAATAACTTCGACAGGCGGTTTGACGATTAATGCTTCTAATGTGGGCGGCAACGTAGCTAACTCCGGCGATTTAATTCTCAATGGCGGAACTCTGAACAAAGTTGTTTCCGGCTCAGGCACAACCAATATTGTCGGCGAGGTAACATCTAATTCTGCAATATCACAGGCAATTTTAATTACAGCTGTCGGGGATTTGACAATAAATGCTGATAATGTAGGCGGTGTTGTAACAAACGAAGGTATACTTACTCTAACAGGCGGTTCTTTAACTCATCAGGTAATTGGAACAGGTTCACTTGGTATTGCCGGCAATGTTACCAATAATGATATTATTTCTCAAAATGTTATAATTAAAGATTCCGGAAATCTTACTAATAACAATAATATTAGTAATGTTATCAACTACGGTGTTTTAACATCTAAGGGTGAATACCTGACAGGTACAATTGAGAATAATAAAACCTTAAATCTTTCAGGTTCAATTGGTAAAACCGTATCAGGCAACGGAACAACTTATGTTGCAAACTCTTTGACTTTTAAAGACGGTGCAGATATCGTAAGTACTTTGAATTTATCAAATGGAGCAGTATTATCGACTTCCGGAAATGCTGACAGCAGCTATGCAATTGGAACTTTAACCGGAAACGGAGAGGTAAATGTAACTACAGGCAGTTTGCAGATAGACAATAATGCTGCACTTAACAATCTTTCTAATGACGGTAAAACCAATATTGGCGGAACTCTTACAGCGGCAAATAATATTACTAACACAAATGAGTTAACTGTTAATGGCAAACTATCTGCAAAAGATGTTACCAACAGCGGAACTCTGACTCTCAAAAACGGAGCAGAGCTGGAAGACATTGTTAACAGCGGTAATGCTTATATTACAGGTAAGACTTCCGCAGAAAATATTACAAATAATGAAGGAAATATTTTTAACGCAGAAGGCGATGTAAATGCTCAGAATATTACCAACAAAGGTGATATGGATATTTACGGTAATACAGAAACAGAACTTTTAATTACAAACAGCGGTTCTTTAGATGTAACCGGCTCTGTAACAGGTAAAGATTTTACAAATACAGGCAGTGCATCTGTCGGAGAAGAACTCACCTTAACTGGAAATTTAAATAACACAAATTCATTAACCGTTAATGGTTTGGCAAACCTACATGATGTTACCAACAGCGGAACTTTGACTCTTAAAGATGATGCGGATATTCATAATTTAACAAATGAAAATACTGTTTTAATATCAGGTAATGCTGATGCAAATAATATCATTAATAACAAACAGATGAGCGTTGACGGCAATCTTAGTGTTGCTGTTGATGTCAAAAATACTGATACATTAACTGTTAAAAAAGACTTGAATGTTGCCGGAAATATAACAACATCCAAAACGCTTGACGTTACAGGCTCTGTATCAGCAGCAAATTTAACCAATGAAGGAAGCGTTAGTGTAGGCGGAACATTAACCGCTTCCGGTGATGTTTCAAATACGAATACTATTACTGTTGTTGGAAAGGTAATTGTAGAGGATGTTACCAACAGCGGAATATTAACATTCGGTAACGGTGCAGAAATTAATGATTTTGTAAACAACGGCAGTGCATATATTACAGGCAGTACAATCGCTAATAATATTACAAACAACGAAGAAAAAATATTCAATATTACCGGTGATGTTATTGCTCAAAATATTAACAATAAAGGTGATATGGATATCACAGGAAATGCCGCAGCAGAAGTGTTGATTTTAAACAGCGCTGCTCTCGATGTGACAGGTACTTTAACAACTGTTGATTTTACAAATAATGGAATTGCAAATATTAGCGAAAATTTGATTTCAACAGGTATTCTGAACAACACTGATGTCCTGACCGTTGAAGGACAGGCAGGATTAAATGATGTTACTAACAGCGGAACTTTGACTCTGAAAAACGGAGCTGATATTCATGATTTAACAAATGATAATATCGTTAAAATAACAGGCAATGCAAATACAAATAATGTTGTTAACAATAAACAAATGACTGTTGAAGGCAACCTTGCATCAACAGGTAATGTAATTAATAAAGATGAACTCACTGTTACTAATAATCTTACAACGGACGGGTCTATAACTAATACAAAAACTCTTAATGCAGGCGGAAGTGTTTCAACAATAGATTTAACAAATTCAGGAAATGCTGTTATTAATGGTTCATTAACCGCAGCGGGAAATATTTCTAATACCGATTCATTAACAGTAGTAGGACATGTAGTTTCTAAGGATATTGAAAACAGCGGTATTATAACTTTCCAGAGCGGAGCTGATGTAAGTGATTTTACAAATAACGGTGAAGTCTACATTACAGGTATATTAAACGCAAATGATATAGTTAACAATGAAAATAAAATATTTGATATCACAGGTGATGTGAATGCTAAAAATGTTACAAACCATGGTGATATGGATATTAGCGGAAATCTTACTGTTGAAAATACTATAAACAATACTGGTGATTTAGATGTTATCGGAACTGCTTCAGCAAAGGAAATTATTAATACAGGAAACTTTAATGTAGGAGATGAAGCAAACGTAAATGTTACAGGTAATCTGATAACAACAGAAAATATAACGACTTCCGGTGTTCTTAATGTTGAAGGTGATGTAAACGCAAAAGATTTAACAAACAGCGGAACTCTGATTGCAGGTAATAATGCAGAGGTCAACGGTCTGGTAAACGAAGAAACAGGAACTATAAATATTGCTGGAAACCTTGACGTAACAGGCATAATAACTGATGATGGAAACTCAAATGGTTTAATCAATGATGGTACACTTAATGTTGGCGGCAATCTGACATCGGCATACAACATTATAAACACTAATGATATTTCTGTTGTCGGTCAGTTAATTTCACTTGGAGTAAATAACAGCGGAAATTTAACTGTACAAAATAATTCAGAAATTCAGAATTTTACAAATAGCGGAATTGCAAGTATTTCAGGGACTCTTACTTCTGCCGGCATAGTGGATAACTCTAATGAATTAACGGTTTTAGGTTATGCAGATTTGAATAGTGCTGTAAACAGCGGTACATTAACTCTTAATAACGGTGCAGAAATTACCAGTTTTACAAATACTAAAAACGCTGTAATTTACAATGGTTTGAATGCTGACTATATTAAAAACGAAGGAACTATAGCTCTTAGTAATGGTACAGACAGGGTTGGTGATATATTAAATAATTCCCAAATAAATATAACAAATTCAGCATTTACTCTTGATAATACAATTACTGGAACAGGTAATATTAATATAACAAATTCAAGCTTTACTACAAACGGTGAAATCAGTAACCAAAACATTACGGCAGATAGTTCAACAATGAATTTTGGAAACAATTCAAATGTATTAAATAACTCTGTATTAAATGTAACTAATGGAAGTACAATTAATACAAAAGACGGGGTCTATACAGATTATGTAATGGATGAACTTCATTCCTCCGCTGATTCCAGATATTCAATCGATGTTACACTAACAAAAGAAGAACAGAATGCTGATACTTTCACGCTTGAAAACGGAGGAAGCGGTACAATTTATATATCTTCAATAAATGTTAGTAACGAATGCGACATGAATGAAAAATACATTTTGCAAATAATAAAATCAGCAACTTCTGACGCACCTCAGCTTGATTATGATAATTCTAAAGTCTTAAATCAAGCAGAAGCAATTATGACTAGCGATATTATTCTCGCAAAAGAATTCGGTCTTGCCTCTACAACAACGAAAAATGATAGTTTAGAAATCCGTGGTCTTCAGGATACATTTGTTGCCTGGGCCGAGTACGAAACACCAATCTGGTCCGGTCTTACCGAACAAGAAGACAAAATATTTACTTTTGTAGATGATTCAACAACAATCTTGTCAAAAGATGTTTCTGAACTTAAAGGGATAAACCTTACTATAAACGGAGCAAACAATACTTTTGATGTAAATAACAAAGACTTCCTTTCATCTGTGAACGAAAATCAAAATGTAACTATTTCAAACATTAATATTACTAATAACAATGATGAGGCTACAGATAACAAAGGTATATTGAACCTTAATAATGTCAAAACCGATAAAGATATTATTAACAATAATGATTTGAACATGACTGGCGTAGTAGAGCTTGCCAATGTTACCAATAATTCAAAACTATCTTTTGACGGTTCTTTAATGACTGTTAAAGATTTTGAAAACAAGGCAGATATTGATATCAAAGGAAATACTGCAGCTGATAATATTACCAACAGTGGAAACATAAAGGCAGAAGGCGATATTGCAGTAAAAGAAACCGTAAAAAATGAAAAAGATGGTGAAATTACGGTAGACGGCTCCGTATATGCAGACAAAATTGATAACGACGGCAATATGCTGATTAACAATGATGTTAAGGTAACTACAATTTCTAATACCGGTACAGCAATAATCAAAGGCAATACAACAGTAAAAGAAATTACTAATACAGAAGGCAGTGCAGATATTACAGGTAACTTGATTGTTGAAAATATCTACAATGATGAAGTTATGACTGTTACCGGCGATATGGATACATCCAAAATAACTAACCTCGGCACAATAAATGTTAATGAATCAACATTTAACGTTAACGAGATTACGACAGAAGAACGCGGTACAATAAATCTTAAAGATACAGTATTCACCCCTGCTGTCCTTGTAGAAAATCAGGATATAATTGCCCAGGATAGTACAGTTAATCTCTATAATCCGTATGCAGCAGTAAATGACTCGCTAGTATTGAATCAGAGTACAATGAATATCGGTAACTTAACTACAAACCCTCTGCATTTTACTAAATTTGAATTAAATGACGGAAGTACAGTAAATATTAACTCTGCAGCAGTAGATTTTACAACAAATACAATGGGCCGTATTACAGCCGATGAATACGCTCAGGCAGGTGAAGGTACAGTCATAAATCTCAATTCAATAAACGTATTAAATAATATTGCAAATAATATAACTATGGTTGAGATTCCGTTTGCTGACGAATCTTTCGCAGAAAATGTAAAATATCACGGTCAGAAAACAGTTTATACTCCTGTATATCAATTTGGTGCGAGCTACAATTACAGAGACGGCGATATGGTCTTTGTAAGAGGCGGGTACTTTAACCCTGATACAGGCAAGATAGAATACCCGTCAAATCCAAGCGATGCATTTAACCCTTCTGTTTTAGGCAGTGCAGTTGCGGCTCAGGCTGCTGCGGCATCACAGATGAACCAGACATTTAACTATGCTTTCCAGAATAGCGACAACTTTATGCTGATGCCAAAACATGTACGTATGGCAGAAATTAATAAAAATAAAGTTGCGATTGCCGGTATAAAAGATACTGGTGAAAATATTGAACTACAGGAACAGGTAAGTACCTGGTATAAACCATACGTAAGTTTTGAAAATATTCCTCTGAAAGACGGGCCAAAAGTTAATAGTATAACTTACGGTTCTCTGTTTGGTTTTGATACGCCAATCAAAGAATGGAAACACGGCTGGGCAAGAACATTCACAGGTTACGGCGGTTATAACGGAGCTAGTATTGATTATAAAAATATCGGTATAAGCCAAAACGGCGGTGTGCTCGGCGGTACTGTAACTTTATACAAAGGCAACTTCTTCAATGCAACAACACTAAGTGCAGGAGCAAATCTGTCTGATATTTCTACAATGTACGGTCACGAAGATGCTGTAATGCTTATGGCAGGCGTCGGAAATAAAACGGGTTACAATCTGGAATTTAAAGATGGAAAATTTATAATTCAACCGAACTTAATGCTGGCATACACATTTATAAATACCTTTGATTACAAAAATTCAGCCGGTGCAAAAATCGACTCTGATCCTCTGCACGCAATTCAGGTTGCGCCAGGTGTAAAATTTATTGCGAATACTAAAAACGGCTGGCAGCCATACATAGCTGCTAATGCAGTAATGAACTTTATGGATAAATCAAGGGTAATGGCAGACAATGTCAGACTTCCGGAAATGAGTATTAAACCATTTGTTCAATATGGTGTAGGTATTCAAAAAGTATTTAAGGATAACTTTATGGCATTTGGTTCTGCAATGCTTCAGAGTGGCGGCAGAAACGGTATAACTTTAAATCTCGGGTTAAGATGGGCTCTTGAATTTGGACACCACACAGATATGGTGCAGGCAGAACCTGCGGTCAAAAAATTTGAACTTCTTCCTGATATAGAAGATAAACCGGTATCTGCTCCAGAAAAAACTTATGATGTCGTTCAAAATGTTATTGAACTGGATACATCAAATGACGCTGCTGTAAATGTTCAAAATGTAATTAAGGAACAGCCGGACAATAAATCTGACGTTATTCAGCTAGAAGTAACTGAACCGCTTGATAAAGGACCGCTGGTTCTAAGGTCTGTTAAATACTAATATCTAATTGCTGTCTTTAAACAGTTATCAGACTTAGTTTCGAAGAATTTGTATGCTTTTTCAATCTCATCCAGCTGAAATGTATGAGTTATAAGAAAATCAGTATTGATAATACCTTTAGAAATCATCTCAACTAGTTTTTTACAATGAACAGCATCAACTCCACCTGTTTTGAAAGTCAAATTTTTGCCGTACATTTCAGGCAAAGGTAAAATCTGGTTTTCCTCATACATTGCAACTACTCCAACAATCGCATTAGGGCGTGCAATTTTCCAGGCAGTTTCAAAAGTGTTTTTTCCTCCGGCAGCCTCTATAACAGAATCTGCGCCGCGGTTTTCAGTAAGCTTTTTGATTTCTTTTTCTATATCACACTTTCTGGGGTTTAATACATAATCCGCAAGGCCTAATTTTAGGGCAAGATTAAGACGATAATCATCAATATCAATTGCAATAATTTTTCCTGCGTTGAAAGTCTTAGCACAGGCCATAGAACAAAGTCCTACAGGGCCTGCTCCTATAACAGCAACGCAGTCTCCCTGTTGAATTTCACACATCTCAGCTCCGAAGTATCCGCTTGAAAGAATATCTCCAACAAAAAGAGCGTTTTCATAAGTTACGTTATCAGGCAGTTTTGTAAGTCCTGTGTCAGCAAACGGAACCCTGACATATTCTGCCTGACATCCATCTATTTTGCACCCCAGCTCCCAGCCTCCGTTGACGCAGTTATTTATAAACCCTTTTTTGCAAAAATAGCATTCGCCGCAGAAAGTCTCACAATTTGCACTTACTCTGTCGCCGATTTTCAGATTTGTAATCCCGCTTCCAATCTCCACAACCTCTCCTACAAATTCGTGCCCGAGTACAATCCCATCTTTTGCCCGAGGTACAAAACCTTTAATTATATGCAGGTCACTTGTGCAAATTGATGATAAAGTTACCTTAACTATTGCATCTCTCGACGAAATTATTTCCGGCTTTTTGCGCTCAGTAAGGCTTATTGCGTGATTTTGATAAACTAATGCTTTCATACTTTTTATTATAAATGAACAATTCTGAAAAGAAATCGTTTATATGATATAATAGGTTAATTAGGAGGGAATTATGAAAAAAACGTTATTAACAGCTGTTGTATTGGGTTTGATAGCAGTAAGTGCACCATTATCAACTCAGGCAGTAACACAGGTATCTCACGATAGAGGATATATTTCTGTAAGCACATCTGCAAATACAGAAGTAGCACCGGATGTGGCAGAAATCTCTTTTGCAGTGCAGACATCTGACACAAAATCAATGCAAAAAGCTACACAATTAAATAAAGAAGCTTCTGACAGGGTTCTTTCAGTTTTGAGCTCAATGCTTAATTCTTCAAATGGGGACTATATTAAAACATCTGATTTCAGTGCTTCACCAATCTATACTTATTCAGGAAGCAAGAGAAATTTAGATAAGTATGAAGTTTCTAACAGAGTAATTGTTCATACAAAATCTCTTGATAAAATAGGTGCAATGATAGATAAAGCGATAGAGGCAGGTGCTACAAATGTAGATAATCTTAACTTCTCTTTATCAACATATGATTCACAGTGCAACGACCTTTTGGGAATTGCTACTAAGAAAGCTCAATCAAGAGCCGGTCTGCTTGCTAAAAACCTTGGTACAACTCTTGACGGTGTACGAACTTTTGATGTAAGCTGCAATGCAAATAATTACAGCAGCCCTAGAATGTATATGGCAAAGAATATGCTTGCTTCTGTGGCAGATGAAGCTGCATCCGGCGGCACTCAAACTTCTATATCAGGCGGCGTAGTAAAAATTTATGCTAACGTAAATGCAAGTTTCTTTGTAAAATAGAACTGAAATATATAACTAAAGCGGGTAGTATATGCTATCCGCTTTTATGTTAAAATACTTTTATGAAAGATAAGAACAAGGTTATTAAAAGAATAGTAAACGCATTAAATGCAAATGATTATGACTCAGCTCGCAAAATAATTGAGAATGATTTAAAGCGTCTCGGGTGCAGTGATGAGTATTATTTTTACCTTGCACTAATAACAGAAAATCTTGAAAAGAAGCGAGAACTTTATACAAAGGCAATAGAGGTAAATCCGGACTTTTTGGATGCGTATATAAATAGAGGTCTTGTTAATAATGAACTGCAGGATTATGAAAACTCTCTGGCAGATTATGACAGGGCAATAGAATTAGATTCAAGGTGTGCACTTGCTTATAATAACCGCGGTTATACAAAGTATAAGATGAAAGATTATAAGGGAGCTCTTTCCGACTACAACCGCGCGATACTGTTAAATCCTAAATTCCAGATGGCGCTGGATAATAAAGCACAAATATTTCAGGATGTATGTATTAAGGATGACGAAGACTTTGTTGAAAAGTATTACTTGAGCCTTGGTATTGCTGATGTTAACTCCGGTGCATTTCCGGATGCAATAAGAAATCTTGATGAAGCTATCAGGTTTAACCCAAAGTCGGACATAGCTTATTTTTACAAAGGAATTGCCTGCCACAGTGTTGGTAAAGACGAAGAAGCGTATCAAAATTATACGAAGGCAATTGAACTGAATAAAAAAATGATTGATGCGTATTTTAATAGAGGGCAGCTGATTTTTAATACTAATCCGAAACTAGCGCTGGATGATTTTGTTTCAGCTGTAGCACTGGACCCGAAGTTTATAGATGCTTATTATTCTATTGCTGCAATCCAAAAAAATCTCGGACAGTATGAAGATGCTATAAAAAATCTGGATAAGATTATTGAACTTGAGCCTCACGCAGTTAATGCAAAAGCACTTAAAAAATTAATATTAACAAAGTATTTGAAAAATTAGCGCCAATATGGCTTAAAAAAAGTAATTTCTTGTAAGGTTTCGTCGTAATCGCCGTTAAACCTGATAGCTCTGTCATCAATGAAGGCGCTGGCAAAAGGGTTTTTAACATTTGTGATGTTTGATACGTACCTGTCAAGGTCGTTGTCTATAAGCCATTTAGCAGTAAGCTTGGTGTTTCTGACGGTAAAAATTTCAATTTTGTAGTTTTCAGCGAGCTTTGCTAAAAATTCATGAACGCCTTCTTTAGGCGGAGCAATCTCGTTTTCGTTGTAATTTCCGCAGTAAGTATTTAATACGCCGTCTAAATCAATAGCGATTGTTTTAATCATTTTTTCTCCTTTTAAAATTTATAAACAGCCCTACTGTGAGTAATAGCTGAGTGACAGCTAGTACTATAATGCTGATAAGTAGTATTGATAGTTTTGTCATTAGATATTCTCGTACGGTGCTTATACGCTAGTGGTGCCTAGATAGCATATATCATATTATGTTGATATGGATTTCGAGAAGGAAATATACATAAAATTAGGACAAAATATCAAAAAGTACCGTCTTGCGAAAAATTTTTCGCAAGAAAAACTTTCGGAACTATTAGATGCTAATCCTAAATTCATTGGGCATGTTGAACGAGTTGAACGTTATATAAGTCTAAAAAAGCTTATACAAATTTCACAAATTCTTGATATCCCTTTATATAGCTTTTTCGATTTCAGAAATACAAATTAACCATATTTAATCCTCCAATAGTGCTTATGTAGCAGTGGTGCTTTATAAGTATATAAATATAATAATTGTATGTCAAGTTTTGAGGAATATTTTTATAGGAATATAGCTAATCAAATAAGAAAATATCGTATAGAAAAAGGTTTTTCTCAAGAAGAATTGTCTTATAAATTATCTAAAAATTTGAAGTATATAGGTCATGTAGAACGTTGTGAAAGAAAAATCAGCAATACTGCTATAATTCAACTTTTAGATATGTGGCAGATTACGCCTGCAGATTTTTATGCTTTTGATGAGGTGTATAACTGGAATTAGTATTTATCTTTCCGACAAGTTGATTTTCCTCCTCCTTTTGGAGTATAAATGTATTATGAAGAAGTTTTTGGGAGTGAGTTTAATAGCAGCATTTTTATTGCCGCATCTGACGTTTGCAGCAGATAACGGCGTTGTTACTCTGGACAAAACGACCGTAGAAAAACCGCAGATTACAATTGAGTCCTCTTCAAAGGAATTAAAGGGTTCGCTTCTTGTAAACGACTCTGAAACGCTTGCGCATTTAATTGAAATTCAGAAAGAGCACGATATAAAAGACCTTGAAAAACTCTGGCAGGGAACTGTTGAAAACAATCAGGTAATTGAATTTGCGCTTAAAAAGCTTGCAACCCCCGAATCTCAGCGAAGAATACATTCATCATTAATGGCTAAAACTCTTTCTGCAATCGTTGCGGGCGCGTCTTTTGTTCCGAGTCTTATGGGGGCTAATTACGGCATACAAACTTCGGCGTTTTCAGCAGGAAGACTTGCACAGGGACTGCTTAACAAAAAAACTATGCCTCAGGAAACTCCGTTAACTGATACTGAACTGATTGAACTTGCAAGTATGGTTGAGGATTTGCAGGATTCCTTAATAAGCTCGTATTACAACTACAAAAATACCTTGAGCCAGCTTAAGGATACACGTTCGAAAATGATTTTGTACAGCAGGAATTATTCTAAGGCTCTCACCGGACAAGATGTTCTTGAAATTGCTATTTCATCTTCACTCTACGACGCAATGAGAATACAGGAGTTCCAGTTGGAGCAGTCTGCTAAAAAATATCATATACAGCTTCAAAGGCTCGCCGGAAAAAAGGTCGTTGACGGGCTTGAATTATATCAATATGATTTTAATTCTGTACTTTATAAAGATAATGATGCTGCTAAAAAGAATGGAGGTACAAATGGCAAAAAATAAATTTGTTGTATCTCTTATGCTGGCGGCACTGCTTATGCTTCCTGTTTCAGCGGAGGTAAAACTCGACGATGTAACTACTCCAAAGGATATTTTTTACAGGCTTGGAACAACTGATACTCCTGAAAATAAAATTGATGTTAACAGCAAAGAAGAGGTTAAAGCTCAGATTGTCAAGGAAGAAAAATACTATAGCGAAGGACTTACTTATGCAGATTTAAGCATTAAGAAAATGGCGTTAGAAGTATCAAAATCTGTAGAAGTTGATTACAACGATATGATGGAAGATTTGTCGCTTCTCTGGCAGGGGGCTGCAACAAAAAGTGATACGATAAAATTTGCTATATATAAACTTTCAAATCCTGACAAAGATAAGCCGGATGCAGGTGCAGTAAAAAAAGTTTTGACGACAATAGCAGGTATGTCCACATTTCTAGGTGCTGGAATGGGAAATCCTGTGCTCGCAAGTGCAGCTTTAATTGGCGGAAATACTTTAGGTATTATGTCGCAGGATACAAAGGCTCTAAACTATAAGTATACTCAGGTAACTGATGCTGATATGATAATTCTGGTAAGAAAGGTAGACGAGCTTCAGCAAAAAGTTGTTGACATGTATTATGACTACATGACTGCCAGGCAGCTGTATGATATGACAACAAATATGGTTCAGGAAAGGTATAAAAACTATCAAAATTCTCAGAATTTATCAAAAGAAGTTATTTTGATAACAGATACTTTCTACAGAGAAGCTCTTGATGAACAGGTAAAAGCTCGAGGAAGCTTTTTTGAAAAACGTTCAAGGCTCGAACAGCTTGTAGGTAATGATATTTTCAGACAATTTGAGGCTAATGTTGACGCAAGGAGCGAAAATGGCAGGTCTTAATCTTTACATTTCTTAAAATTTATGGTATTTTAGGGGTAAATTGCCAAGATGGGTAAATTATCAAAAAGGAATTTGTATGTTTAGCAGGAATTTAGAATTTTTAAACAACCTTGCCTTAAAATCAAGGTTAGAGCGTATAACACTGGAAGAATCAAGTAAGAATATGTCATATTGTATGACTCCTTCAAATGATTATTTGCTGATGAAAGATGATGTTCCCTTTGATGATATAAATAATCCTCGCGAGGCAATTAAAGAAACTCTTAGAGCAACAATAAAAAATCCAATGGGGAATAATGATATTATCATTACTTTTGGTATCGGATTGTGTTATATGCTTGATGAAGTCTATAATACATATCCATCCAAAATTATTGTTTATGAACCGGATATAAATGTTTTGCACTTTGTTTTGAATAATGTTGATATTTCGGAACACCTTGCAAGCGGAAGAGTTTTTATTACCGATAATCTTGATGAGTTAATGAAAAAGCTTTCTGAAATCTATATAACTAAAGATAAAGTTGAAGTTGTTTATCTGAAAAACTATGCAATTGTAAAAAGTCCAGAACTTATGGCTTTAACACAAAAAGTTTATGAAACCTGCAGAAGTAAAATCGTTGATGTTAATACAATTACTAAATACTCCAAAAAATGGTTATTGAATACATTGAGAAATATTAATTTAATAAATAATAATTCTTCTGTTTTCAAGCTTTCGGATTTAAAAAATAAATTCAGCGGCCAGACTGCGCTTATAATTGCTGCCGGCCCTTCTTTGAATGAAAATTTGGATAAAATTAAGGCTAACAGGGATAAATTTGTTATATTTGCTGTTAATAAAGTCTTGCGTGTTCTTAGTGCAAATGAAATTGTGCCTGATTTTACGGTTTGTTTGGATGCTTCAAGTATCAATTCTACTTTGACTGGACTTGAGGAATTTTGTGCAAAGACTAACTGTATAATGGATATTAAATCTGACAGTGTTTTGTTTACTAAAAACTTTAAGAGAATGTTTATGTCATTTTCTAAAAATGATATGGTTGTCAAAAAACTTGCAGATTATAATAAACTAGAATGTTATGAGAGCGGAGGGACTGCAACCGCATTAGCACTAGTAGCAGCAGTAAAACTAGGTTTCAGTAAAATTATTTTTACCGGACTTGATATGGCTTTTCAGAATGAAGTTATTTATTCTACCGGTGAGGTTATGAATAAGGTTTCTGATACTCAGATGATTGTTGGAAAAACTCAAAAGAAAATTGTAAAAGTTAAATCAGTTACCGGTGATTTAGTTTATACAAGAGAGGATTATGCTGCATTTATTCAGCATTTTGAAACACTGATTAAGGATTTGGAATGTAAAGAAATCTATAACACCACATCTTTCGGTGCTGCAATTGAAGGAATGAAAAATGTAAGTTTTGATGAACTTCCGTTGTTTTTCTCATCAACAGGAACTCCGTTTATTCTTGGAGAGGCAAAACCTTTTAAGCTGGAAATAGAGGAATGGGCAAAAGAAGAGCTGATGCTTATAAACAATGTTATTTCTGTTCTCTCAAAAGGAGTTTTTTCACCAGCGCTCGTATCAACCATTGTGAAAAGTCCGTTGATGTATCAATATATGCAGGCTGATATTCTAAAGGTTTTGCAATCAAACTTTGAATCAGGCTATGCTGATGAATTTATAGAAAAAGCTAAAGCTGCAATAAAAGTAATAGTGGAAAATCTCCAAAAAAATAGATTAATTTAGGCGGTGTATGATGAAAAAGTTAATTTTATTACTTTCTTGTATTTTATTACAAGTTTCTGCTGCATATGCGGCATCCCAGCTTCACGTTGTTGCAATGGATGAGTTTAAGACAGATAAACCTTCAAAAAATATTAGTGTGCGTGTTCTCGAACCTTCTGAGCTAGGCAGATATCAAATTGGAACTAACGCAGTGCTCAACTGTCAGGTGCTGAGAATAGTTGACCCTAAGAGAGGTAAAAGAAATGCAACATTTTTTGTGAAACCTGTATCGTACACTGATGGAGCAGAAAAAGTTTCTATTGAAGAAGAAATGTATGGTAAATACTCAAAATTTGTACTTTCAAAAGAAGAATTAAAGAAAATACCACCTTTTAAGGTTATGAAAAATGCTGCCTTGATGGTTGGAAACTATTTTGTTAAGGGTCTTTCAATTGCATATCATTTTGGTGAAGGTTTTGTCAAAAATGAGAAAGATAACCGCTTTAAATCAGGTGTAACAAATGCATATGAAGAATCTCCACTTTCATATATTGGAGAAGGAGAACAGCTGGATATAAAGGTTGGCGATGACTTCTATCTTGTATTTAAGACAGAAGAAGATGTTGAAGAACCTAACTATACTTATACTCCGGCAGAAGAATAATGCTTCTAATGAATCATATAAGTAGCATTTGAGCCGAGGACTTTGTCTTTTAGACGTTTGAAGCCTTTGCCGTAAATATATTTCATCTGTTCGACGAGGTTTTCTTCCACGTCAATCAAATACATATCATGAACAATAAATTCTTTTATAATAAATACAATTCCCTTGTTTTTTGTCCAAATTATATTAGTGTCTGAAATATCATTTTTTAGTGAAGAAATCTTTCCTACAATACCTTCGCTGTCATCAGCCGCTATAATAATCATTCTTCCGCCGAGTGAGAGTTCAATATCTCTTCCGAATGCGTGTTCAAAAACAAGCCCGAAACGTGAATTAAAATTGTCATATCCTACAATTCTTATTTCTACATTCCTGTTGTAAGCGTTAAGAAGCTCTTTTTCAAAAATTTTGAAATCCTGCGACCAGATTTCCATATAAATTTCTCGTTTTGCATTCTGTATAACTTCTATAACTTTATCTTGAATGTTTTGTTTGCCGTTAACCGTAATAATAGGTTCGTTATAATTATCTTTTACCTCCGGCAGATGCTTATCAAGATAATTTATAGTGGAGTTAATTTTTTTCATATAGCTTGATGTAAGCTGTTTAGGTCTTATCGGAGTATATGTTACAGGCTTTGTGTTAGCAGATACAACAACTTTTTTTTCTTCAAGAACTTTTAAGGTGTCGTACGTTCTTGACTGAGGAATATTTGCGAGCTTAGAAACCTCATAACCTGTCGCAGGATATTTTTTTAGAAGCGCAATATAAACCTTTGCCTCATATGTATTAAATCCTATTTCCTTTAGTTTTTCTACCAGATCCGCCATATTTTGATTGTAACATTCCTTTACAAAAAGTCAATTTATAGAGCCGGAATAACTTTATATATATAAGGTTAGTTTTAAATAGGTTAGGTTTAATATGACACTTCCAATCAATTCACTTGCGAATATGGAATATATGCTTTACGGCGGTGCACTTGGCGCAAATCCGAATTGCCCGAGTTATGCGAACGGTTATAAAGCTGTAAACAATAATTATTATAATCCTTATATGCAGCAGTATCAAAATGGAACTTCATATGTACCTTCTTCCAATATTGGTATTAATCCGCAGGCTATACAGAATAGTTATAATAATACACCTCAGCTTAGACAAGGATATCCGAAACAGGCAGTTTCTAAAAATGACATTAATACCCTTGCCAAGTTTTATGAAGATGCAAACACTTATGTTCAAAAATGGGGCGACATAGGTACAAGCGCTTTAATGATTGGTATGATGGAAAATTCTCAGGTGATTAAGCATCCTCTAAACTCTTTCAGAGCAATGGGTGTTACTAATAAGATTTTTGATAAATCAAATCCTGCAGTACAAGCATTATGGAAAAAGAACCCGGAATTAATGCAAAAGGCGTATGGGCAGCTGCATGCAGTAAACAGAATGGCGCAGCCGAAATTCTCTTTTGTGCAAAAGTGGTTCCAGAAGCCAATAAGTGAGGCTTCAAGACAGGAGCTTGAAAAGATAATGTCTGATGCAATTAAATCCGGGGACGAAAAGGCTATTTTAAGAGCTTCAGAAACTTTAAAAGCATCAAGAGGTATGGATGGCTATCTTCCAACTCTATGGAACAAAATTACCGGTGGAAAGAACTTAACACCTCAAGAAAGAATTGCTAAAAAGGCGGCAGATATAGAAAAAGCTGTAAATGCTCCGGCTGCTGTTAGACCAGGTATGACTGGTTTATTAAAACAGGGTCTTAAAGAAGGTAAGACATTCGCTTTATTTGGAATGTTGATTGATTCACCTAAAATTATTTCTGCGTACCAAAATGGCGGAATGGGTTCAGCAATTACGCAAACCTTCCAGACAGGTGTAAGATCAGTTGCAGATGGTATCGGATGGACTCTCGGCCGTGCAGTAGGTACTGCTGTTGGTACAAAAGTCGGTGCAGCAATAGGTACAGCGGTATGTCCGGGATTAGGAACAGCTGTAGGTGCAGTAATTGGCTTCCTCGGCGGTGCTGCCGGTTCAATTCTGGCAAGTAAATTTACCCACAGCTTGATGCCTACGGATGAAGCAACAAAGCTAGAAGCTGAAAAGCAGAAGAAAACTCCGGAAGGCAATGCGCAGCTGCTGTCATTAGTTCTACAGAAAGTCCAGGCTGGAGAAAAAGTGCCGGATAATGTTCTAACATCAGCACAAAATGTAGCAGCAGCCATGAGTGCATAAAAAAATTTGATATCCTATTAATTAACCTATATAATCCCTTCTTTATGTTAAAATCACAAAGAGGGGTTTTTATTATGAGAAGTGATAATATTAAAAAAGGTATAGCAAGAACACCGCATAGAAGTCTATTGATGGCATCAGGAGTATCTAAAAAAAATATAAAAGCGCCGTTTATAGGTATTGCGAGTTCTTTTTCCGACTTAGTTCCGGGGCATATCGGTATGCGTGATTTAGAACGCCAAATTGAAAAAGGTATCCATACAGGAGGAGGACAGGCGTTTATATTTGGAGTGCCTGCCGTTTGTGACGGAATTGCAATGGGGCACAGCGGAATGCAATATTCACTTCCATCAAGGGATTTGATAGCGGATTGTATTGAAACTGTTGCTAATGCTCATCAGCTTGACGGACTTGTGCTTCTTTCAAACTGTGACAAGATTACTCCGGGAATGCTTATTGCTGCTGCAAGAATTAATATTCCTTGCATCATCGTGACAGCAGGCCCGATGTTGGATGGAGAAAGCAGATGCGAAAAGCTTACAATGATTAAAGGGGCGTTTGAAGCAATCGGAAAATTTAGAAATGGAGAGATTACGGAAGAAAGACTTCTTGAATTAGAGGAGGCGTCATGCCCTTCAGCAGGAGCCTGTCAGGGACTTTATACCGCAAATACAATGGCTTGTTTAACGGAAATTATCGGAATGAGTCTTCCATATTGTGCAACGTCAGCGGCAGTTTCTTCTCAAAAACGCAGAATTGCTTTTGAAAGCGGAATGCAGATTGTAGATTGGGTAAAAGATTATAAAAAACCGCTTGATATTATTACAAGAGATTCTTTAAGAAACGCTATTATTGCAGATTTAGCTATGGGCGGATCTACAAACTCGTTTTTGCATATTCTTGCAGTTGCAAATGCTGCGGGAATTGATGTTTCGCTTAAAGACTTTGAAGAACTCTCGCATAAAATTCACCAGTTTGTAAAATTGGAACCGTCGTCAAACATTACAATGACAGCTTTTCATAATGCAGGCGGTATTCCGGCAGTTGCGGATGAGCTTGTTAAAAGCGTACCGGAGTATAAAGGAGGAAAATATAAAGGTGTGTATGTTGACCGCTCTGTAATTCATCCTTATTCAGAACCTTTTAATACAAAACCCGGGCTTGGAATTCTTTATGGAAATATTGCGCCGGAGGGTTCAGTAATTAAGATTTCTGCTGTGGATGAAAGCTGTTACGAGTTTGTTGGTACAGCTAAAACTTTTGATTCTGAAGAAGAGGCAATGGAAGCGCTTGAAAACGATAAAATAAAAGAGGGTGATGTTATTGTAATCCGTTATGAAGGCCCTAAGGGCGGCCCCGGCATGAGGGAAATGCTTGCGCCAACTTCGCTTCTTGTCGGAAAAGGGCTTGGTACTAAAGCTGCTTTAATTACTGATGGCCGTTTCTCGGGCGGAACAAGAGGAATATGTGTCGGACACATTTGCCCTGAAGCAGCTAACGGCGGAGTTATTGCCCTCATCAAAGACGGTGATAAAATTAGAATTGATATAAATAAAAGATTGCTTGATTTGATGGTTTCTGATGAGGAATTAGCAGAACGCCGTAAGTCTTTAAAAGAGTTTGTATCAAAAGCAAAAGGATATCTCGGCAAATATTCAAGAACAGTTCAGGATGCAAGCCATGGCGCAATTGTTTAAAGAAGAATTAAGAAAAGAGATAAAAGCTAAACGAAAGCTTATTAATATTGATTGTCAAATGCTTGTGGAAAATTTAATGAAAACACAAGAATATAAGCGGGCAAAGAATATCATGATTTTCTATCCGTTGAAAGATGAAGTAAATCTTCTTTCTCTGCTCAAGGACAAGACAAAAAAGTTTTATCTCCCTAAGATTGATGGAGAAAATTTATTGTGCTGCCCTTATGGAGAAGGAGATGAACTTTGTGTATCCTGCTTTAAGACATTTGAACCTGTTACAGAGGCTTGTGATAAAAATATAGTAGATTTTGTAATTGTTCCGGCGTTATGCTGTGATAAAAATAATTACCGTCTAGGATACGGGGGCGGTTTTTATGATAGGTTTTTGAAGGATTTTAGAGGCAAAAAAGTCGTCTGTCTGCCGGAAGAATTAATTGTAGAAACTGTTTATCCAGAAGCTCATGATATTCCGGTCGATTTAATCATAACTACGAGCGGGCAGCTTTAAGGTTAAGGTTGATTTGTGGTTATTTGGCTATCGTCAACCATCTACTTGCCTATTGGAAATTATATGTGAAAGAACGCTGGATAGCAGAGTCAACAGCACCTTGAGCTGACTGCATTTCTGCATCAACCATTTTGAGCCTGTTCTGGTATTCCTGCATTTGCAAATCAAGTTTCTTTTCCAAAATAATAAGCTTATCTCTTCTTGCCTCTAGCTGCTTAACCGCAGGGTTGTCGGGATCCAAATCATTTCCGAGAGCCATTATCTCATCAGAAGAAGCAACCAGCTCCATTTTTGCTGAAGCAATCCATTGAATTTTAGTCTCAAGCGTTATCTTATACGCGGTGAGATACATCATTCTGAAACTGGAGGCAATTAATCCCATAATCTGTTCCTTTTACCTTGTTTCGTTTAAATTCTTGCCTTTCAGGAATGTGTGTTCATTACTTTCTGCTATCAAACTTTCCATTTTATGGAGCTGATGCTTATGGTAGTTTACCCTATACTTTGCCATCTTTAACTTCTGTCTGATGGTAAGCATATCCTTAAGACTTGAAAGTAAACTAACGGCCAGTGCTTTAAACGGATTTTTTCGTTTAAAAAACGATCTGGTAAAATTCATAAAATTCACTAACCGTTTCATACTATCTTGTAGTTCTTCACGCATAAGCATTTACTCCTATACGATCTAAGCCTACATGTATTATAAAACATGTGAACTTAAATAATTGCCTGTTTTCTAGTTTATTTGTAACATTTGTTAACATATTATCTTGAACTAGTCCTATTGCCGGTGATACTATTAAATATAAACCTATTTTTATAATATTCTTCTTTTACTACATTATTATTTATCGGCATTTTTTTCAAAAACTTTAGCTCTTTCCTGTTATAATAGCGTAATTCGTTACAAAAATTTACAAGTGACGCTAAAGATTTTACTAAAGCGTTATTTAGAACAATATCAAGCATTATTCTGAAAAAAGTGCGTCCCTGCATAATCTCTCTCTTATATTTAAATTTTGCCGACTATTTGTCTACGTGCGTAGCACTATAAGTCTTGAATATCTTTGCTTGCAGACTCAATATCGTCTTTAAGCATTTTTCTAACAATATCACCTTGAGTATCAAGCATTTTACACACTGTTTCAATGTTAGCAACTTTTTGCGAAAGAATTGTATCAGCATTTGAAACAATGTTGCTTGAAACTGTTTGATAAGCAGAAAGCGCGGCAGAAGAAGTCCCCTGCATTAAGTTGCCCATAACAACCGCAGGCAGCCCAAATTCTCCAAGATAAGGTGCTGCAGCAGTCATAATGCCGCCCCATCCTGAAACTAAACCGGCAAGAGGCATTAAAATATTAGCCGCTCCAATACCGTATCCATTAGCTGTTCCTATACCATAAGCAGCAGTACTTGCAATGTCTGCAATGCTTCCAATACCGGATGCATAACCTGTGGTTGCTCCGTCAGAAGAGCCGAAACCTGATAATAAATCTCCAATTCCGGACGCTCCTCCAGTAGTGTAACCGCTTTGTCTGTATCCGTAATTTGCAGCATAACCGCTTGGAAAGCCTGAATAATTTCCTAATGAATTAACGCCGAATGATGAGTAAGTTCCGGTTGTTCCTCCGGCTCCGCCGTTATATTGAGTCCAATAAGAAGTTCCGGGAATATTCATAGCGCTAGTGCCGCCAAGTGTTGTCATGAAAGCTGATGGTGCAAACAAACTTGCAAGCTGGTATAGAAAACCTCCTGCAGCTTCAAAACCTGTGCCGGAACTTGCAGAGCCGGAAACAGTTAAATCTCTTAAACGGTCATATGTTTCATACAGCATAACCTTGGCGTCTGCAGAGGCTGCGCCGTATTTGTTTGCTATTACTAAGTATCCATCGTTTTTGTATGACATAAATTCCTCTTGTTATTTAACTGTATTTACTCTATGTCCTAGCCGCCGAATGTCTTGAAGGAGTCTTCAATGTTGTCTTTAACAACCTTAGAAACTGCATCAATTTCTGTAGAAAGAGCATTTTGTTCTGTATCAAGCTGTTTTAACCTTAATTCAAGCTGCTGGTCTTCCTGCTGAATTAATGATGTTTTTACGTTAATATCCTGCACCATTTTGTCGTACTGTGCATTTTCATAATTATACTGATTCATTGCATCTTTATAAGCGTCATCATCGGTTACTGTTTCTACGTTAAGCGTATATGTTACAGAGTCATCTTCAAATCTTACAGAAGTGAATCTGCCGTTACCATCTGTTTCAAGAAGAGCTTTAACAGTATCATATTTTTTTTGTTTAATATAACTTGCATTATAGTATGAAAGCTGTTTTTGACCATCAATATTGTTAATACCGCTGCCGCTTGCATATGATTTGTTTAAGTCGGCAAAAGTTGTGTAATAAGTAGTGCCGTTCATTTTAAATGAATATATACCGCCGGTGTATTCACCATTTTCGTTAAAGCAGTCAAGGATTGAAGAGTCAATCTCCTGTTCTTTCATGTCTTTTACAATCTGGTTTAATTCAGCTTTTTGGTCATCAGTAAGGTCTGTTAACAGTGTAAGTTCACAGTTTCCTATATAAGTTGGTCTGCGTAAGCCTTCATAAGCTTTCTCTGCCTGCTGATATGTTTGAAGAGCCTGAAATTCCACTGCTTGCAGCGCAGTAATCTGTGCATCGTATTTATCTGCAATAGCTGTTATAGAATTATCTCCTGAAGTAGCGTAAACAGGAAGTACTGTTTTTGTACCGCCGGAAGATCCGCCGTAAAGATTTCTTAAATCAGATTTTAACGCGATATTTCCATTTTCATCCATGTAAACATTTGCGTAATCAGCCTGAACATCTTCTGACATTGCACCTTCTTCAACTAACCTGTCAATAGTAGCTTTTGCGATAGCCTGTTTGTCTGCGGATAGTTTATTGTAGCCTGTAAACGTTGTAGGCCCTTTAGTTGACTGTTTAGGAGAAAGTTTTGTCTTATCTCCAGTATATTCTGTACCGTCTGTATTATAGTATTTACCGTCTTTCATGTAACAGGTAGACTGATCATCGGAGTTTTCATATATCGGATATTTTTTACCATCGACTTCAAACATTTCCTGAATGGTTTGTGTAACACTATATGTGTTATTGTCAGTATCATAATCACATTTTGAAACTCCGGTAAAACTATCTATATCAGCATAGTTTGCCAGAACAGCTGCTTCGTCCTGCTTAGCTTTTGTTGCAGCTTTTGCCTCTTCATATTCTTTTTTTGTTTCTGTAACAAGTCGGAGCGCTGTTTCTATCTGATCAGCACTTGCTTCTGTTCCGCTCTGGAACTGTACCTGCGGGTCGTTCAATTTCTTTTCTGAACCGGTATAGACATTTGTTTCAGTGTATCTGGTTACAACATAATTGTAGTCTTCTTCAGGGTTTGCCAGCTGTTCCCAGTTTTCAATAACGTAGTCATTAGCCCCGTCAGAATATGAGTACTGCTGCTTAGTATAATCAGCTGTACTCGGAGGTACAGGTACATTAAGCCCCAGCATCTGATTAAATAAATTAGCGCTCTGATTGGATAATACAGTTCTGGCTTGATTTATCTGCTGTCCTTCGTATTCACAATTTGATTTACGCGCGACCAGTGCTAAATATCTGGCTTGCGATGCTGCCATACCCATAGTGGTATCTCCTATTTATAATATTTCTATGATTGTTTTAATGGGATATTACCTGAAGTCAATCTCTTATAATAGCATTATATATTATTTTTACAAAATTTAATAAAGCTCAGAAAAATAAATCATTCGTTTATACTAGGTTTTCTTTTAAAAATCATACATATATGGTACAATTATTTAATGAAGTTTTTACTTTACCTTTTCTGTATTCTAATATTTTTCCCATCTTCCTGTTCTGCAATAGAGGAGGTTATTCTTAATATTGACGATAATAACGCGCCTGAACCAAAAGCTGAAAAAATCTTTGATGAAGATGATAAATTTACATTGTATGAAAAAATACAGGATATCAAGGCTAAAGAGGTTAAAGATACAAACAGTACTGCATATCTTTTAGACGGAATTTTGACTAAAAAGTTTGAAGCAGGTCCTTTTGAAACTATGCATTTCTTTGGTTATTACCGCGGAGCAGTAAATATTGATGTGTCTAATGGCGCTGATTCCGTTTATGATTTCAGTGCAATTCAGGCAGGAATAAACGGTAAGTTTCGGGGTGGTAAAAACTATTATGAAGCAAGACTAAGATTTGATCCTCTTGATGGTTATTCATTCCTGCAGGGCTTACCGGCTGATATATATGTCGCGAATGCTTCGATTCCGCATCATACTGTAATTATAGGTAATACAAGAACTCCAACAGGTTATGAAGGGTCAAGATCTGATTCCATTATTCCTTTTGTTGCGCGCGCACAAATCGCCAGAAATTTTGGCAATACTCGTAAAGTCGGTATAAGGGTTAAAGGTAATTATGACCTAATTGAATATGATTTAGGGGGATATAGTTCTGATACTTATTTTAGAAGTTTTTTCCCAGGGACAGAGTTTTCCGGCTGGGTTACTCTAAAACCTCTCGGAAAAACAAAAGGCAAGTATGGTAAATTAAACCTCGGCGGCGGCTTAACTGCCGGCAAAAATGGGACAGATTATACTGTATCCGGACTTTATGCGGGATATGAATATAAAAACTTTATGGCAAATTTTGAGTACGCTTATGCTGATGGGTATAACGGGGCAAGAACTATTTCGTCAAATAAAGCAGAAGGTTTTTATACAACTGCGGGATATAAAATTACTCCAAGAATTCAGGTCTTGGCCAGATATGATCAATATACACCGGATAAAGACTTTTCTGATGATATAAGACGTGAGTATTCTGCAGGGGTTAATTATTTTATAAAAGGCCAGGCCTTGAAATTAATGCTAAATTATGTTTTCTGCCAGAATGATTTATTTGAGGATTCCCATCGTGTAATTCTTGGCACTCAGCTTATGCTCTAGGCTGTATATTTGTCTAAAGATATAAATCCGCTAAGTGTCGGACTGTTTGCACTATACTTCTGAACAGCAACTTTGTTGCTACAGTTGCCCTCAACCGTTTCAAAAGAACCATCGGAATTTACTTTTGTAACAATACCGGTGTGCGACTTTCCGCCGTTCTTTTCTATCATAATATCACCCGGTTTTATGTTTTGTGCTATATATGAAGCTTTGCCGCTAGAAGGTACTTTCCGGTAACACCCGTTCTTTTCTCCCCATTCCCTTAAGCCATTTACCGAACTGATGTGTGTAAAAGAAGGAAGTCTGCTGCCATATGTTTGTTTGAGGTTATAAGAAACAAAATCTGCACACCAAGGCTGCTTTAAGCCTCTGGAGAATAATCTGTTACCTTCTGAGTCGGAATTTACCTTGCCGACATAGCTTTTTGCTCTTTCTACTAAATTCATTTTTATAGGGCTGCTTGTGGTTGTACGACTAAAAGTATCACCTATTTGCGGAGGTGAATAAAAACTTGAGCTGCTGAAAATATTATTATTCCAATTAAAATTAGTGTTAGGTAGTGTAAGAGAATTATTCCAAATGGGGCTGTTCCAGCTAAACATTTGAGAAAGATTGAATGGCATAAAGTTGAAATTGAACAACGACGGCATATTCCAATTAAACGGCATAAATTGATTAAACATGCTAAAAGATGGGGTAAACCAATTATTTAACCCATTTGAAATGTAGCTCATATTCAGATTTTGAAAGTTGTTGTAGAATGTCATGACAATTATTCCTAAATATATAAAGTATATATCAAAGATATTCTTGCCTTTTTGTAACAAAACTTAAAAAAAGTGACTATATTTATTTATAAAAGATTTATGTTTTTCAATGATTTTCGCGTATTGTTTAGCCTCATCTTTTGAACAACTATTCATAAGTGCTTCATAGTGTATAATTTCTTCTTCCATTTTACGAATTTTTTGCATGAAGTTTTCTCGTTTTGTAAATATTAAACCATAATATCCACATCCTTCCGGAAGAAAAGCAAAAGGTGATGAGGGGTAATTAGTACATTCCTGAGGTTTATCAGGATTAATACAGAGTTTATTTTTAAGAAATTTACATGAGCAAAAAGTAATATCCTCACGCTTCTCTACTGGTATTAACATTGCTTCAAACTCTTTTGTCAAGGTTTGAATGCCATCTCTATAGATAATTCTTTTAGAAAAATCTACAGCAATTTTATTGCAGCAAGCTCCGCATTTGAAACAATAATTATTTTCCATACTTACAATATTATACATTTAATAAAGGATTGGCAAAGGGGGAAAAATGTAATATTATGATATTATAAAATAGAGGAGATATAACATGAAGAGAATAGTTTTAACTTTAGGATTGCTTGCAGCTGTAAATTGTGCAGCTATGGCTGACGGAAATGCTTTTACTCCGTTAAATTTCAATGATACTCAATACGGAAGTACTACAACAACGACAACTTCAACAAAATCAGCTCCTGCAGCTTCTTCTGCTGAAGGTGATGCTGTTGGCAACGGCAATATTCAAAATGCTATTTTACAGCTTGACAATGCTCAAGTTGACATTCGCAATGATTTGTTAAACTGCAAGACAAAATATGCAGATGTTGATGCTCAATACAAGCTTGTTAAGACAGAAAGAAAAGCTCTAAAAAAACAGGTTTCTACAATTGAGAAAAGAATTAAAGAGATTGATAAGGCAAAAGAAAAAATTAGAAAAAATATGCTGTAATAAAAAAGAGGGCGGATGCCCTCTTTTTTATTGTTTAGGCTGCTGGAACAGCGGTGTGCTTCTGTTTTGCATACAAACTCCGAACTGACAACTTGAATTATAGCTATAGTCGCTTTCAGCCGGAGCAAATTCTCTAATCTGCTGACCGATATCGCTTCTATCAATTGGTCTGAGGCGAGCCTCAGGAGTTCCAGAAAACTCATTTATGTTTGTTTTAGGGTTGTAAATAGGTGAAACCTGTTCTCTAAATCCAGGCAGAGAACATACAGCTGCACCGTCTTCAACAGGACACATAGCATATGCAGGCATTACTAAAAACATAGCAAATAATATTAAATACTTTTTCATAAAAATCTCCTTTACCTTAATATTGTAAATGCCAATCTTAAAAGAACATTCCCGCATTGGTTTAGGTAGAAATGTTATATTTCTTTTTACATTATTTGAAGGATGTAGATAAAATGTGTATGATGGTAGTATAATAGAAAACGGGATTGTGGAGGTGTTTTAATTGTACGCTTATCAACAGCAGAAGACAGCTAACAGATTGCATGTTGTTCCTGACAGAAAACGGGCTTCAAATGTTGTAATAAAGCATTCGAAAAAGAAGAGTAATCCGGTAAAAGATTTATTTAGAATGCTCGTTGTATTTTCTTTTCTTGCTGCATTTATGTATTTTGTATTTCCAACATCATACGGTCGTTTAATCAATAACGTATTTTTTCAGCGTGCTGTCCCAATAAATACCGGTGAACCTGCTAATATGGCAGTAAAAAAATGGAGTAAGCCGGTTGCTGCTGATATGTATTCAATAGCAAATCCGGTAACAAATTACTTAAGCAATGATATGTTTAAAAATCGTCTGCTGCTAACTCCAACAATACAAAAAACTCATAGTGAAGTTACTACAATGTATCATACAAATGAAATGTCTGGCTTAAAATCACAGCTTGAGGGATTAATGGCTCAATATCCTATGATTAAACCGGCAATCTATGTATGGGAATATGAAAATGGAAAGTTTGTAGATATTAATGGAGACAGCCTATATTCTGCTGCAAGTATTATTAAACTTCCGGTACTTATACGTTTGTTTAAATCAATAGAAGCAAAACAAATGACAATCTATGATGATATGATTCTTACAAACTATTATCAATCTCCTGGCTCAGGAAATTTACAGTACGCTCAGACAGGACGAAAATATTCTCTTGACCAGCTTGCTAAAACAATGATTCAAGATTCTGACAATACTTCTACCAACATGATTATGGCTAAACTCGGCGGTATGGATGATATAAATGCGGGACTTAGAGATTGGGGAATCTCTAAAACATATGTAAGAACCTGGCTTCCTGATTTAACAGGAACGAATAAAACAACTGCTAAGGATATGGCGAAATTACTTTATAATCTGGATAACCCTGGATTTTTAAATATTAACTCAAGAGAATATATTATAGATTATATGAGTCATGTTAAAAATAACAGACTTATAGCTGCGGGTTTAGGTGATGGAGCGCTTTTTGTACATAAAACAGGTGATATCGGCACAATGCTTGGTGATGCAGGTATTGTATATGCACAAAACGGAAAGAAATACATTGTTGTAATTTTGGCAAATCGTCCGCACAATGCACCTCAAGGAAAAGACTTTATAGTAAAAGCATCAAGCCTCATATATAAGGCAATCGTCGGAGGGTAAAATAAACCCTGTTCATTATTAATAAATGTAACAATTTTGCTAATATTTGCGCATATTTGCGCAAATATTTTTATGTTCAGATTTTTTAATAGTATGATTGATATACATTCAACAGCAAGAAGGAAATACGTATGAAAAATCTTAAGAAAAAGCTCTCAGCAGCAGCATTAAGTGCATTGTTATTGTCAATGCAGTCTGTTTCTGTAAATGCGTCACCGATTGATACGGGTTTGGGAAATGGAAATGGCGGAGCTGTTATAAACGGTGTAAATGGTGGCTTTGCAGGTATTAATGGTCAAGGAACTGGAAATGTCGATTTAAACTTTAATGGCAATGCGCACGTAAACTGGGATTCTTTAAATGTAAATAAAGGTGAATCTTTAAATTTTAATGCGGTAAATGGTTCAAACAATTTAACCATATTGAATACTGTTAACAAGGGTATGTCTAATATATATGGTCAAATTAATGCTAATTCCGGTATAGGCCAGTTAATTATTGCTAACCCGAATGGTGTATTATTTGACGGAGCAACATTTACAACCGCTGGCGATTTAATGCTTACTACAAAGGATTTATCAAATTTGAAAGTAGAGGATTTATCCAAGCTTGATATAGAAAAAGAAAAATTTAACCAAATATATGATAACAATGGACAACTTGTAGGTATAACAATAAAAAATAGTGATTTCCAGATTGGTGGGGAATATAATATTGTTGCGCCGTTAATTCATGCGGTTAATTCTGATTTAACAGCAAAATCTTTAAGGTTTGTTACATCTAACGGTCAAGATTATCTTGCATTAGGAACTCCGGCAAAGGACGCTATGTATCCTGGAGTTGAGCTGGAAGCTGTCACTATAGATGGTGATGTATACATCAAAACTCCAACGGGAAGTGTTAGAACAACCAATGGTGGAACAATTAACGGTAATGTTAATATCGATTCAAAAGGCTCTGTAGCATTAAACTACCGTAATAATGGTGAAAAACTGACAATAAATGGCGATGTGAAATCAACAACAGATGGCCAAATGACTTTTGTAAGAAATACAGATGTAAATGGAAATCTTTCATTGACCAGCAATGATGGATTTGTTGATATAGGTGATGTTAATGTTAGTGGAAACGCTGATTTAAAAACGTTAGGAAAGAATGGTATTCATGATAATAAGTATAACAATTTTGTTCATGTAATCGGCAATACCAATATTGGCGGCGATTTAAATATTGATTCTTCTCAAAATATTCATATTGGCGGTTATGATTATAATGCACAAAAATTAGCTGACGGAAAACTGACTGTTGGAGGAAATTTAACAGCTCATGCTCATGATGGACATGTGATGACAACAATTGATACAACTGCAGGGAATAAAATTTCATTAAAATCTGATAATTTAAATGTGTTAACCGATGGAAAAGCAACTCTGACAGCAAAAGAATATGAATTTTCTGCAAACGGTTATATCGGCGGTTTGACATCAACTGATAATATGTCCGTTGATGAAAAGGTTGTTAATATAATGGAAAATTATATTCATATCCCTGATACTGTAGGCACTCCAGGAAATATAAATATCGCGGGGGGCACAATTACAGCAATTAATACGCCTACAAATGCACATATTTTATCAAAAGGTGATGTAAAATTAACTGGTGCAAACGCAGGAACAATTAATATAACAGCCCCAAATAAATATATGGAAATTACAGGAGATGTTCATGCAAAAGAAATTAATGTAGGTAAAGAAACTGATAGATTAAAAGTTGATTTTGCAGGCAGAGATTATAATTTGAACTATACGAATATTAGAGATAACAAGGTAGTAACAGTAAAAGGTAATGAAGAAGTTACATACGAATTAACAAATGGTAAGGGCGGACATAATGACGGCACACAGATAAAGGGTGAAAATACTTATCTTGTTGGTCCGGAAGGCCCTACTCCTCCTCCGGGACCAGATCCAATTCCTACTCCAGATCCTGATGATAATGAAAACGTAAAAGTATTAAGAAGTTTCGAAAATAAATCAGTAGATTTAAATCAGGTTTACACTCCGGTGGCATACGCTGCAGATCTTGATGATGACAAGATTGATAAGGGTGTAAGAAAGAATGTAGATGGTTCTGTAACTGTTGTAAAAGCATTCCCGATGATAAATTAATTATTAATAATAAATGTTAAAAGTACCGCACCAAAAAGCGGTACTTTTTTATTGTAATAATTTGTTACAAAAAGGCAATTCTTTGAACTTTATCAACTTTATATAAATAAGGGATTTAAATAGAGGAGTTCAATATGAAGAATTTTAAAAGAAAAGTTTCAGCACTTGTATTAAGCACATTATTTGCCTCAATGCAGGTTTCATATGCAGCAGGTTTAAGTGATGCAGCAATCAATAAAATTGAAGGCGGATATGCAGGACAGGTTGCAGGTAATGGCAGTTTAGATTTAAACTTCAATGGCAATGCACATGTAAATTGGGATCATTTGAATGTAAATAAAGGTGAATCTTTAAACTTTAATGCAGTAGGCGGAGCAAATGGACTCACAATTTTGAATACAGTAAATAAGGGTATGACTACTATTGCAGGTCAAGTAAGCGCAAATTCCGGAATTGCAAATTTGATTATATCAAATCCAAACGGTGTATTATTTGACGGTGCTCAATTTACAACAGCCGGTGATACAATGATTACTACACAGCCAATGACAGCAACCTTTGTTGACGGCAAAATGGATATAACAAAAATTCCTACGACAAGTGCTGTTGGTGTTGTTAAAATTCAAGACTCTAATATAAACGTAGGCGGTGAATTTAATATTCTTGCTCCTTCAATAAATGTCGTTGAAGGTACAATTAAAACCGGTAGCGGAATGAAACTTATTACACAAAACGGACAGGATTATCTCTCTACAGGTAATTTAAATTCCTCAAAAGGCGTAAGACTTGAAACAGTTAACGTTGACGGAGATGTTTATGTAATTGCTGACAAAGGTATTGTAAAAACAGTTGGTGGTGGAAAAATTAACGGTAATTTAAATATCAAATCAGATGACAGCGTTGCATTAAACTATGTAGCAAACGGCAAAGCACTTCATGTAACAGGCGATGTTGATGTCGACGGTAACGGGGTAATGATGTATGCAAGAAACACTAAAGTTGACGGAAATTTAAATATGACAAACGGCGGAGGTTTCCTTGAAGTTGGTAATGTTCAGGTTGGTAAAGATATGAACCTTAAAACAGTTGCAAAATCAGAAAATCCTCAAGGATACAAACATTTTGTTCACGTAATCGGCAAAAATAAAGTAGGCGGTAATTTAACTATCAACTCAGAAAACAATATCCATATTGGTAACTATAAATTTGAAGAAGGTCAATTATTGGATGGAAATTTAACAGTCGGTGGAAATTTAACTGCCCATGCTAAGAATGGTCATATAATGACAACAATCGACGTAACAGCTAATAAAATCGCGTTGAAATCAGATAATTTAAATGTATTAACAGATGGTAAGGCTACATTAACCGCAAATGAGTATGAGTTTTCATCAGCTGGTTATATTGGCGGTATAACTGATGCAAATACGATTATCAATGTAATGGAAAATTATAAATATATTCCTAACCAAAATGCAGCTGAAGCAGCAGGTAATATTAATATTGCTGGTGGAACAATAACAAACATCAATACTCCAACAGATGCTAATATTTTGTCAAAAGGTGATGTAAAACTAACTGGTGCAAACGCAGGTACCATCAATATAACAGCCCCAAATCAATATATGGAAATTACAGGTGATGTTCACGCTAAAGAAATCAATGTTGGAAAAGAAACTGATAAATTGAAGGTTGATTTCCCAGGCAGAGATTATACTTTGAACTATACAAACATCAGAGATGGGAAAGTAGTAACAGTAAACGGCAATGAAGAAATTACATATGATTTAACAGATGGTAAGGGTGGTCATAATGACGGTACACAGGTAAAAGGTGAAAATACATATCTTGTTGGCCCGGAAAAACCGGTAGACCCAACTCCGGATCCTGATCCAACTCCGGACCCAGACCCAACTCCAGATCCAGTTAATCCAGATGATAATGAAAACATTAAAGTCTTAAGAAGTTTTGAAAATAAATCCGTAGATTTAAATCAAGTATACACACCGGTAGCATATGCAGCAGATTTAGATGATGACCAAAATGATACAGGAGTTAGAAAGAATGTTGACGGTTCAGTAACAGTCGTAAGAGCATTCCCGATGGATAAATAATTAAATAACTAGATGTAAGATGATAAAAAAGAGGCGAGCTTTACACAAGTTCGCCTCTTATGGTATAAATTAAAATATCGGGGGCTTGGAATATGATAATTATAGAAAAACCTTATGCATCAGAATTTTTAATAGATACAATCGTTCAAAATGATTGGGGGGTGCTGGATAACACCGCTGTAGAAGAGGCTGATATTGAGGAGGGTGCTTTTGATTTAATTTCTTCTGATATCGCAAAGAACTATTATTTAACTCAGGAATATCCGCTTATATATTCAAACTCTGAAAATGCAATTACCTGGGTTTTGAAAAATCTTCCGGATTCAAATTTAAGCAATTACATAAAACTTTTTAAAGATAAAATCGCTTTCAGGGAAATGCTTCAGGAAATGTTCCCGGATTTTTATTTCAAGGCTGTGGAGTTCGATGAACTTAAAAAAATGACTCCTGATGGAATCCGTTTCCCTGTTGTAGTAAAACCATCTGTTGGTTTTTTAAGCTTTGGCGTCCATGCTATAAAAGATTCTAAAGAGTGGAAAGATGTTATATCTCAGCTGGAAAAAGAAATGAGAATGGCGGCTATGATGTATCCAAGTCATGTTGTTAATTCTACAAAGTTTCTCATAGAGGAAATGATTGAGGGTGAAGAATACGCAGTAGATGCATATTTTGACAGAGATGGTGAACCTGTTATTCTTAATATATTCCAGCATCCGTTTTTAAATTCGAAAGATGTTAGTGATCGTATTTATTTAATGTCAGTCGGAATAATGACAAAATATATGGCAAAATTTGGTCTGCTTCTAAGAGAAATTGGACAGCTTAAAAATATTAAAAATTTTCCGGTGCATATAGAACTGCGTGTAACAAAAGACGGCAAAATAATTCCTATAGAAGTAAATCCAATGCGCTTTGCAGGATGGTGTACAACTGATGTTGCAAAATATGCCTGGGGTATAAATGTTTATGAATACTTTTATGACCAGAAGAAACCTAATTGGAATGAAATTCTTGCAAATGCGACCAGAGATGTTTTTTATTTCTCGATGGCAGAAGTTCCTGCAAATTTTGACCGGAAAAAATACAAAGGTTTTGAGTATGAGAGATTTCTATCAAATTATTCAAATGTTCTTGAGGTGAGAAGAATAAATCCTCTTGATAATCCTTTGTTTGCAATTATATTCGGGTCAACTACCAGCAAAGAAGAGGTTGTGAAGATTTTGTCATTAAAAACTCAGGATTATATAAAATCTTAATGCTAAACATTGATGTACTTTTACCCTAAGAATAACTTTATGGTTTGTAGAATGGCTTAAGGATTGATGTACATTTACCCCTGTGTTAGAATGTTTTTATGGAAACTCTTAAGAGAATATTCGAGAGAATTAAGAATTTGGACAAAAAAAAACGCACCTATCTTATAGCTGCGTTAGGTGTTGTATTGGTTATGTGCTGGGCTTTTATGAGCGCAATTGTGATTACAGGAAATTATTCCCGTGCACAGCTTAAAGGCTCTGCTGATGAACAAAAAGTTGATGCTACCGGAATTATTATCACGGAAACAAAAGACGGTGATAAATATTTTGAAATTTATGGCGAAACAGGGCATTACAGCAATGATCACAGCATTGCAACATTGAACAATGTTATTGGAAATTTTTATAAAGAAAATAAAGTTTCTATGAGTTTTCAGTCTTCAAGAGGTACTTATAATGAAAAGACGGGTGTTATAACACTTTACGATAACACATATATAGTATTAGAAGACTCAACTTCACTTAATACTGATAAATTAACCTGGTCTGGTTCTGATAAAGATACTGTTGCAGAGGGGCATGTAGTTATAAAGAAAAATAATGAGATGATTGCTACAGCAGATAAAGGTATAATCAGTGCAGGTTATGAAAAATTTAAAATCATGGGAAAAACAACAACAAAATTATATGATAGTGATGGCAAGGATACTTCGGGTTCTGCGATACAGCTGAACAATAAGAAAGGGGCTAAATGAAAAAGGTTTTAATATTATTACTGTTAATATTTTCAAGTATGGCAGTATTTTCTTCAGATTTAATAATTGATTCCAAAACTCAAACTTTTTCAGATAAAGAAAAGAAGATAAAACTTGACGGCGGAGTAAAAGTTAAACTTGACAACCTTACTGTTGAAAGTGATAGAGCTGATGTAACAATTAGGCGTAATAACAAACTTGATACAGCAACTTTCTATGACAAACCTTATGCTTATGAAGTAAATGAAAATAAAAAACGGGAAGTTAAGGCAAATATTTTGAAGGTATCTCTTATTAATAAAGTTGTACGAGCAGAAGGGGAAGCTCAGTCTATTATAACTGAGGGGAATACTCCTATTGTGGTTATAAATGCTGATACTCAGGAATATGATATAAACAGCAGTGTTATGGTTTGTACTGGCGGTGTGACAATGAAATATAAAGATATTGATTCATACTCTGATAAAGCAGTAATCATTGCAGATGAAAAAGGCGGATTGAGAAAGATTGATTTAATCGGAAATGCGCGTGTAAAACAGGCTCAGAACGAATCAGAGGGACACCATTTTGTATATAATCCGATAACTGAAGAAATGAGTGTGTCTGGAAATACTAAAACAGTAGCACTTTCTGATGACGGTAAAAAATTAACAATACATTCGGATTATCAGCAATATAGCAAGAAACAAAATTCTTATATTGGAAGCGGGCATGTAAAAATATGGTATGATGATTATTTTGCACAGGGGCCAAAAGTTTCGGTATTCCCTGATGCAGAAACAGGAAAACCTAATGAAGTTTATTTTGTAGGCCGCTCAAAGATTGTTCAGCAGGATAAAGATATTATTGCAGACAAGATTAAAATGACAATGAACCCTAAAGACTTTGTTGCAGAGGGAAATGTAAGAACAATTATTCATAATATCGATACAAAAGACGAAGAGGATTTATAAATGTCTGAAAAAATAGATAAGGCAATGGGGCTCTTTAGGGAGCGTAAGTATAAAGAAGCTATTGATGCGTTTAGTTGTGTTTTAGAAACTGAACCTGATAATGCTGATATTTATAATAATATGGGAGTTGCATATTCCTGCCTTGGAAATTTTGAACAGGCAGAAAATTTTTATACTAAGGCAATAGAGTTAGATCCTGAACTTGCGCAGGCATATATAAATTTGTCTGATTTGTACTACAAAGCCGGTGATCTGCCGTCTGCTCTGGGCACTCTTCAACGCGGTAGTTATGAACTTCAAGATAATCTTGCCATAGCTCATCTTCTTGCAAGGGTTTATATTGAAGATCAAAGGTGGGAAGATGCAATTGTAGAACTTGAAAGGGTTCTGGATGGCGAACCTGAAAATTATGACGCGTATTATGATTTAGGCCATGTATATTTTGAACTGGGAGATTATGAAGCTGCTATCTCAAACTTTGAAAACGTAATTGAGTATAAAGATAATAACGAGCTTTTATACTATGCGCTTGCTCAGGCTTACGAAGGTAATAATGAAATTGACAAGGCGATATCAAATTACTTGAAAGCAATTGCGGTTAATGATAAATTTACTCTAGCATATAAGAAGGTTGGAATTTTATTCCTCGCAAGAGGTGATTACGAAGATGCAATTGAGTATTTCGAAGATTACATGAACTTTGATATTCCGGAAGAAGAAAAAGACAGTGTTTTAAAATTGGTAGAGAGAATTAAGGCAAAGATGTAGATGAATACTAAATTCTGGATAGCATTTTCTGCAATTGAGCAGCTAGACTCTACCTTTATACAAAGACTTTATAATTATTTTGGGAACATTGAAACAGCATTCAATGCAAATCTCAATGATTTAAGGCAGATAGAAGGTTTGTCTGTCCGGAAGGCTGAAAATTTTATTGAAAAAAAGAAAAATATAAATCCGGATAAAGCACTTGAAGATGTATTAAAAAGAGATATTAAGATTTTAACTTTCGATAGTCCGGATTATCCATATATGCTTTCACAAATTGCAAATCCTCCAATGACGATATACTACAAAGGTGATTTGGCGTCCTGTAATTTAGAAAGAAATGTTGCTTTCGTCGGCTCAAGAAGAGCAAGCTTTAATGGGAAAGAAAGTGTCAGAAAGATTATAAGCGAACTGGCTAATACTGATGTTTGTATTGTATCAGGCTTAGCAGCAGGAATTGATGCAGCGTCGCATGAAAGTGCAATAAATAATAATTTGAAAACAATCGGAGTTATTGCAAGCGGGTTTGATTTTATATATCCGAAAGAAAATAAACACTTATATGAGAAAATTGAAAACGGCTCTGGTGCAGTTATAACAGAGTATTATCCGACTTTTGAACCTTTAAAATTCAGATTTCCTCAAAGAAATAGAATTGTCACCGGTCTTTCATACGGCACTGTTGTTGGTGAAGCTGCTTTAAAAAGCGGCGCGTTGATTTCAGCAAATCTTACTCTTGAACAGGGCAGAGAACTTATGTGTATTCCGGGTGCAATCAATAATGTGAATACGGAAGGTGTGTATAAACTTGTAAAGGATGGAGCATCAATTGTTACTTCTGGTAATGATATTTTGAATGCGCTTAACTGGGAGCTTGTAAAATCGGAAAATACTTTATGTGATATTTCTCAAATGTCAGTAACAGAGAAATTACTTTTTGATATAATAGGAGTTGAACCGAAAAGTTTTGATGAACTTCAAGGACTTACTAAATTGGATACAGAGAGCCTTTTGACAACATTAACCATTATGGAGATTGAAGGCTTGGTAGAAAAAACGGAAGGTGACAGGTATAAAAGAGCATGACAGCACAGGCAGCCGAAAAGAAAACTGTAAAATCTAAAAAAGAAAAAGCTCTGGTAATTGTTGAGTCTCCTGCAAAATCTAAAACAATAAAAAAGATTTTGGGCGATGGTTATCAGATTGAAGCAAGTTTCGGACATGTAAGAAACCTTCCTGATAATGTTCTTGGGTTTGATGTAAATAATGACTTTAAGCCTACATATGTTGTTATTCCTGAAAAGAAAAAAGTCGTAACAAAACTGAATGATTTAGCAAAGCGCTCGGACAAAATTTATCTTGCATCTGACCCCGATAGAGAAGGAGAAGCTATTGCGTGGCATGTGAGAGAACTTTTGCAGGTACCGGATGATAAAGTATTTAGAATTGAGTTTAACGAAATTACTCCAAAAGCAGTTAAGTATGCTGTAGAACATTCAAGACAAATTGATATGGACAGGGTAAAAGCACAGCAGACAAGGCAGATTTTGGATAAACTTGTAGGTTATAAATTATCTCCTGTTCTGTGGAAGCAGTTAGGTAATTACAGACTTTCTGCCGGACGTGTACAATCAGTTGCTCTTAGAATGATTTGTGAAAGAGAAGAAGAAATTGAAGCTTTTATACCGCAGGAATACTGGTCTATTCATACTATTATGGATAAAGACGGTAAACTGTTTGAAGCCGAGGTTAACAAATACAAGAACAAGAAAATCGAAATAAAAAATGAGGAAGAAGCAAATAAAATTAAAGAATTTTTGCTCAATCCTGAAACAGAGTTTGTTGTTGATAAAGTTACAAAGAAAGAAACAAAACGTAAGCCTACAGCACCATTTATAACATCGACCTTACAGCGAGCAGCCAGTTCAAAGCTTGGATTTGGTGTTTCTAAAACAATGCAGGTTGCACAAAAACTCTATGAGGGTATTGAAATTGACGGAACTCCGGTTGGTTTGATTACCTATATGAGAACAGACTCTGTAAGAATTTCGGATGATGCGCATGAGATGGCAAAGAGTTTTATACTTCAAAATTACGGTGAAAAATATTATCCAGCAACGACTAATGTATATGTAAAAGGAAAGCAAAACGTACAGGATGCTCACGAAGCTATAAGGCCGTCTTATCCTGAAAGAACACCCGAAAGTATTAAACAATATTTGCAGCCTGACCAGTACAAGCTTTATAAGCTTATATGGGATAAATTTATGTCATCACAGATGGCACCGGCAGAGATTGCAAACAAGACAATTGATATAAAAGCTGGCGATTATAATTTGAAAGCAGGCACCAGCAAAATTTTATTTGATGGATTTTTGAAGCTTTACAATGATGCAGAAGAAGACGAAAAAGATGCAGATGCAAAAATTCCTGATTTAGAACAGGGAGATAAGGTTAAGTGTAAGGAAATTACACCAAAACAGCATTTTACCCAGCCACCTCCGAGATATAACGAAGCTTCTCTGGTAAAGGCTCTGGAAGAACATGGAATCGGGCGTCCATCAACTTATGCAACTATTATTACGGTAATTCAAACTCGTAAATATGTTGAGAAGAGGGATAAAGCTCTGGTGCCGACACTTCTTGGCAGAACTGTATGTAAGCAGCTGGTGAACCAATTTGCAAATATTATGGATTACAAATTTACAGCCGGTATGGAGGAAAAGCTTGATAAAATAGCAGAGAAGAAGGCTGTTTGGAATGTTGTTTTGAAAGAGTTTTATACTCCATTTATGGAGGTAGTAAATTCTGTAATGAAAACAGCCCAAAAAGTTGTGATTGAAAGTGACAAAAAATGCCCTAACTGTGGAAAAGTAATGCTGGTTAAGACCAGCCGTTTCGGAACACAATTCCTTGGCTGTTCGGGGTATCCTGAATGTAAAACTATTATTTCTTTAAATAATAGTGTGGAACTTGATGATGTCGAAGGCGAAGGCAAAGAACAGCAAACTGTTGATGAAAAATGTGAAAAATGCGGCAGTGAGATGGTTATGAAAGTCGGCCCTTACGGCAAATATCTTGAATGTAAAGAATGCAAGAACCGTAAAAAATATATACGCTCTACAGGAGTTAAGTGCCCGAAATGCGGAGAAGGTACTATCATAGAAAAGAAATCCAAATACGGAAAAATCTTTTTCGGGTGTAATCGTTATCCGGAATGTTCTTATGCTTTATGGGACGAACCTACCGGAAACAAATGTCCTGAATGCGGAGAGCTTCTTGTCAAAAAAGTCACAAAGAACGGTAATTTTGAAGTCTGCTCAAGCAGAACTTGCTCATTTAAACATCCTCTGGAGGATGTCAAAGAATCTGAAAAACCAGAATAACCTGTTCTTCTAGCGGGTTGAGCAATAACATTTTTGAACCTCTATCAATAAAATTAATTGTTGAGGTAAATTATGTATTCAAAGTTCATATCGTTTATACTATCTTTTGTATTACTTTTTAACCTGACGTTTCCTGTCTTAGCACAGGTAGAAAAAGCTCAGGTCAGTACGCCTAAATATCCTGATTATGCCAGAATGTATGTGGGTGAAGATAAATTTGAAGGGTTTAACAGGAAGATGTTTAACCTTAACAGCCGTTTGAATAAATATATTGCACGGCCTGTACATATTTTGTGGGCATCAATAATGCCTCAATATGGTATGGATAGAATTCAAAGTGCTTATAATAATATTGAATATCCCAAAAGGCTTGCCAGCTGTCTGCTTCAAAAGGATGGAGAAGGGGTTAAAAACGAAACAATACGGTTCTTAACAAATTCTACCATCGGGCTTGGAGGGCTTTTTGATCCTGCAAGTAAGCTGCTTAAGGTAAAGCCGACTACGGAGAATATGGAACAGGCTCTCTGCAAGTGCAAAATGAAATCAGGCTCTTATATGGTAATGCCGGTATTAAATGCGTGTACGCCTCGTTCATTATGTGGAAGGGCAATAGAAGCCGCGTTAGATCCTTCTGTATACTTAGCTACTCCTATTACTGCTCTTGTAAAGTTTGGATTGATGGTTAATAGAACTTCCTATATGCAGCCCCTTGCTCAGATGCTTGAATCAACTTATGCCGATCCTTATGATATTCAAAAAAAATTATATGGTATAGAAAATTATATAAAAAATGCAAATTTAGACCGTCAGAACCTTCTTGAAACAGAGGCAAAGCTTGTTGAAGAAGATAAGCTGTCAGCTCTTGCCGAAGAAATTACTGCTCAGACAGAAACACAAGAAGATGAGGTTGGTGAAATTACAGGTGCAGCAGCTGATATTGATGAATTGGAAATTATTCAAAAACCGGAACTTACGCCTGATATTCTTCTTGAAGATTTTAAACCGCAATCGCCAATTGTAGATTCTATGCGTACAGCGCTTTTTGATAATCCTGAAATCGATAAATCTATCTGGAATGAACTTTCTATATGGAATAGAAGTTTTGCAAAGAGGATAAAAACTTCATCTGTTGCAATCGTGCCGGAGCGAGATGAATATAAATTCCGTTATATTCTTCAAAAGGATAAAAATGCACCGCTTATTATTCTTTATCCGTCAATTGGTGAAGGATACAATACACATCATTCCACAGTATTTGCAAAAATGTTCTTTGATGAAGGGTATTCTATTGTAATGCTTGGCAGCCACTTCCACTGGGAATTTGTAAGAAGTATGCCGGAAGGGTACTGTCCTGGAATACCTTCTCAGGATGCTGATAATATAAAGCTTGTTACTCATAAAATTCTGGACAAACTGGAAAATAAATATGAGTGTAAGTTCGATGAAAAAATTATTATCGGAACATCTTTCGGAGCTCTTTCATCTCTTTTTGTTGCAGAAAAAGAAAGCAAGAATAATACGCTCGGCATAACTAAATACATTGCAATCAGTCCGCCTGTTGAACTAGTTTATGCAGTTGAGCAGCTTGATAAAAATAGCGATGAGCTTGATAATAATTCTCCGGAAGTTAAACATAAAACAGCAGTTACGGCAGCTAAAATACTGCAAATTACAAAGATGAAAGAAAATAATCCTGATATGAATATTTCAGCTCTTCCTTTTACAGAACAGGAAGGAAAGTTAATAACAACATTCCTGCTAAGGCAAAAACTTTCGGATTTAATTTTTACTATTGAAAATATTGCAAAAGGACAAAAGACTGATATCTATGAAGCAATAAATAATATGAGCTACAGAGATTATGTAGAAAAATATCTCTTAAACGGCTCTTCGCTTGAAAATATGAGATATGAAACAAGTCTTTATTCTCTTGCAGATTATCTTGTAAATAATGATAATTACAGAATTTATCATTCACCTGATGATTTCTTTGCAACAGAAGGGCAGATAAAAAGATTAAAAACATTGGCAGGAAAACACCTTGTATGCGTAAGTAATGGTTCACACCTTGGTTTTTTATACCGAAAAGAATTTCAGGAAGCTCTAAAAGCCGATGTTTTAGGTAAAATTTAAACTTGGTGCTAAAATATACATATGGATATTTTCGATAAACTTGCTAACTCAAAATTCCGGAGTAAATTTAAACTCAAGGAGAAAGAAAAACTTTACATAGAAGAAAAAGGAATCGAAACGATTAAATCTCATGCTAAAGATTTTATCTCAAAAAGAATTGCTCCGGCAGAGATTGCCAATGACGGGAAACAAACACCAATGAAAGGGCACCCTGTTTTTATAGCACAGCATGCAACGGCAACTTGCTGCAGGGGCTGTATAGAAAAATGGCATCATTTTAAAAAAGGCGTTCAGCTTACAGAGAGCCAGCAGGAATATCTGGTAAATATTATTATGGAATGGATAAAAAGACAATGAGTGAATTTAAAACAAATGTAATGAGAATGCTGGATAAAGCAAAGGTTAAATATAACCACTATTCTTATGCTGACACAGATGCAGTTAGCGGAACGGAAGTTGCGGCTGTTCTACATCAAAATCCGGAAAGAGTTTTTAAGACCCTTGTTACACTTGCTAAGTCAGGAAACCACTATGTATTTATGATTCCGGTTGAGAAAGAATTGGATTTAAAGAAAGCTGCTGCGGCAGTCGGTGAAAAGTCTGTTGAAATGCTTAAATCCAAAGAACTTTTACCATTAACGGGCTATGTTCACGGAGGTTGTTCTCCTATCGGGATGAAGAAATTTTTCACAACCGTAATTGACATATCAGCACAAAACTTTGAAACAATAATTTTCAGTGCAGGTAAAATCGGATATCAGGTTGAATTAAGTCTGGATGATTTGTGTAAAGTTATCAAATTTGAGCTTAAAGAGGTTTCTTGCCAAGCTTAATCTCGCCGTTTTTAATTCTCATATACCTTGCACACTGTTTGACTCTGTCGTAACCGAGCATTATTCCAAGCATAAAATCCTGTTCTGCACTCAGCTCATTAAGCTTGGGATTAAAAGTCTTTATAACATCAATACATTCTTTGGCTCCAAAATAAACATTAATTTTATTCTTATCAATGTCATGGATAACAAAGTCAATATTATCTTTTTGCAGTCTGCTGGCAATTGTTTCTTTATACTTTGATTTCTCTGTAGTAAGAATTAGATTGCGTATACCCTTTTTAAATTCATAAATATGGTGGTGAAAAACTCTTAAATCAGCAATTTCTGTTATTGAAGATGTTTTTCCCTGAAATTGCGCAGCCGGTGTATTATTCTTATATGCAAGTACCGGTGGAATAAACATTTTCTCATCTCCTATGTTAGGTTTGGCTAACTTTAATACTATTTTAAAACTTTGCAGTTTTTTTGTCAAACTATTTTACTTCAGATTGAATGATAATGTTATTAAAGTACTTGTTAGCAACACTTATAATGTCAGAAGCAGTTACTTGATCAATCATTTTTACATATTCGTTTAAGAAATCGTATCCGAAGCCGTAAGTTTCAAATAATCCTATATTTGAAGCTTTTTCCGAGTTAGTTTCCATCGCAATAACAAAGCTGCCTTTTAGTCTGTCTTTTGCATCTTTTAGTTCGGTATCTGACACAAATTCCATTTTAAATCTATCAATTTCATGCAGGATTTTCTTTCTTGAATAATCCAGCGTTTCAGGATTAGTTCCAATGTATGTGAAGAATGAACCGCCAAGCATTTTAGGCGAATAGCTTGAACCTAACTGATAAGCGAGTCCGTCCTGTTCTCTCAGATTTCTGAAAAGTCTTGAGCTAATACCTGAACCTAAAATTGTATTCATAACTTTGAGTGTAACAAAATCTTTTTTGTTCTGAACTCCGGCTGTCTGCCAGCCAAGAAATAACCATGCGGTCTGTAAATCCTTTATGTCCTGTGAAACAGTCTTTGGCGCTGGCGCTTTTGATATTCTAAAATTTGAATAATTCACAACAGGATTGTTTTTGTTTTTCAAAATTGAGCCGAATTCTGAAATCATTTTTTGAGCATCAACATTACCATTTATAGAAATAACAACATTTTTTGAGTCCAGAATTTTATTGTAATATTTCAATATATCATCTTTTTGTACTGATGGCAGTGTTTTTTCAAGAATTTTATTTGAGTGTGAATAAACACTGTTTTCAAAAATTATTGTCTGAAAATTTTCTAATGCGATATTCATTGGAACATCACGTCTCTGCTTAATTTTGTTAAGAAGTTCTGAACGCTTTTTTTCTATTTCATAATCATCAAAAGTTGCATTATTTATGATTTCATCCAGAATTTCCATTGTTTTATCTATTTGAGCAGTAGTAGTTTGAATATTAATCACAAAATAATCTTCACTGCATCCGGGTTCAATTATAATACCGTTTTCATCAAGAATTTGAGCGAGTTCCTGCGCAGAAAATTTCTTTGTCCCTTTAAGCATTGTAGCTGCTGTGAGCGTACCTTCTCCCGGAATTTTTTCAAGAAATTCGCCGCCCTTTGCAATAACGCTAATTGCAATAATATCGTTATTTTTATTTTGATTTATTAATAAAGTAGAGCCGTTATCAATCTGGTATTTGACAGTACCATTGTGTTCGGAAATTTTAGTAGCTGAGTGAGTTTTTGTTTCTTTTGTCTGACTCATACCTTCCATTGATTTTGGCAGAACTATTGAAACAGCACTCTTATTTGCACCGAGAAATTTTCTTGCAGCATTTACAACTTCCTGAGCTGTAACTTTTTTTATATTGTCAACATATGTATCATAAATTATAGAGCTGTTGGAAAGTGTCATAATATAGCCCAGCTCAGAAGATATATTTGATGTTGATTCTCTGGAGTAGTATGTATCTTGAACAAGCATATTTTTTGCCCTGTTCAATTCTTCATCTGTAACTCCATATTTTTGTATATTTACAATTTCTTCAAAAATAGCTTTTTCTAATTTATCAAGACTAGATGGAGTGAAGTTTGCACTAATATAGAATATGCCGTCATCCCTGTAACTTCCGTTGGAAGCAGATATAGAGAAAGCAAGCCCTTTTTGTTCTTTTATATCTCTATAAAGTCTTGATGATTTGCCGCCGCCTAAAATCTCAGCCAGAACATCAAGTGCATAAGTTTCACTATTATTGATATCTACTCCTCTGAAACCTATCATCATATAACCATATTCAGTATCAGTATAGTCAATTTTTCGTTTCTGGGTTTGAAGCTGTCCTTCTTTTCTGAAAGTCTTTTTAATTGGCTTTTTGTATTCCTGATTGAATGACTGCTGAATCTTTGCAATTGCTTTTTCTGTATCAACATCACCGACAACAAGGGTTATCATGTTAGATGGTGCATAATAATTGTTAAAATAATCAAGAATTTCTTCTCTTCTTATTGTACCTATGATGTCAGCAGAGCCGATAACTTTTCTTTTATACGGGTGCTTTGTATACATCATATCATTCAGGTTATCGTAAACTTTTTTAGAAGGAGTGTTGCCGTCTTTTGCTATTTCTTCAAGTACAACTTTTCTTTCTTTTTCAAGTTCTTTTCGTGGTATTTGCGGGTGCAGGAGCATATCAGAATGCAGTTCCATAGCAGTATCAAAGTATTCGGATGGAATTGTTATGTAATAGTGTGTAAAATCTTTACTTGTTGCAGCATTAACAACAGCACCTTTTGATTCAAGAATTCTGTCCATATCTCCTGTCGGATGTGATTTTGTTCCCTTAAAGAAAAGGTGCTCTAAAAAATGTGCAACTCCGTTGTTTTCATCAGTTTCATTGATTGAGCCTGTCTTAATCCAAGTATCAATTGTTACAATAGGGTTATCTTTGATAGGATAAACCACTACAGTCTGACCGTTCGGAAGCTTTTGTACCGTATATTCTCCTGCCCAAACTGCGGCAGAAATTAATAACATAATAAAAATAGTTAATATTTTTTTCATAATAAACCCTCACCCATAATATTCATAATAATACATTCAGGAGAGTTTTTCCAGTGTCTAGTTTACTGTATCATAGCTGGAGTCTATATGTTTGAAGATTTCGTCTAAATTGACAGAACCGTCAAGCCTTATAGTGTACCAGTGTTTTTTATTCATATGATAACCGGGGAGAAAATTCTTGTTGTCAATTAATGCTGCTAGTTTTTCCAGGGGCCCTTTCAGGTCTATAACCTCGCATTTTCCGTCTCCTTCAAGTCCTACTTTGCCTCTTTGGACTGTTAGAATGGCTGCGTACCATTTCTGATTATTTTTGTTTCTAAAAACTGCATTATCAGGAAATTTTTCCCACAAATATTCAGGCTCATCAGAGTATTTTTCTTTTATGTAATCAATTACTCTGTATGTATATTCACTTAAAAACGGGGTAAAAACAGTACATCTGGCTGCAATATCAGATATTATTTCTTCGGCTTCCTGTCTGATTTCTCCGACAAATTTCCCTTCAGCATTTTTAATATATGCCGGTTCGTATTCTTCATCGGTTGATGTTTCAATGATTTTATAATCTAAATCATCAATTTTGGAGATACTTAAAATAAGTTCAAATTCTCCTTTTTTTAATTTTGTATTGAAAATATAACTTCCGTCTTTTTGACGAAAGCCATATTGTTTCAGTTTGTGAAAATCAATTTTTCTGTTCTTAAAAGCAAGACCCTGATATTTCATAATTAAAATCTGTTTGGTGTATAAACATACTTATAAGTATTTTTAGATGTGTACCGAACTGGTACAATTACGCCTTCCTGCTGTACCTCCGGCTCTTCTGTTTTTTGAACAACCGGTTTTGTAGCAGGAAGTGTTTCCTGCAACTTTTCTGGAGGTGCAGGTTTTACCGTAGGTTTCTTTTGTGTAATTTTTTTTACAGCTTTCTGTTTTGGCGTTTCCTGTTTGTAATCTTCTTGTATGGATTCTTCAGGCTTTTTAACTTCATCCCGGTTTACAGGAGGCAATGCATATTCTTGTTCAACTACAGGTATAATCTCTTTTTGCGGTTGCGGCTTTAAAAAGATGTTCCAAATTAAAAATGCTGTTATCAATGCCAGTATGGCAGCAAGAATAAATAATATAATTTTTTTACTTTTCATTAGAATACCTCGTATTTTAGTATTTTAAATTATATATCAATTTTTTGTCAATAAATAGTACATGCTGCTTTTTGTATTATAATATTCATACTCAATAACAAGGAAAGGTAGTGTGTATGAAAATAACCCCGATTAACAATAATAATCTCCAAAATCATTTGAAATTTCGCGGGAAGAAGAACCAATCTTTACCTAAAATGAATAAACCGGCAAAAATGGCGCTTATTCCTGCACTAGCTTTTGCAGCAATGGTTCCATCTCTTGTGAATGCTAAGACCGGTAATGTAAAGCAAGATGAACCGGTGGTACAGGTACAAACCATAACAAAAAATGCAAATATGCCATATTATCTGCAGCCGGAGTATGTTTTATATGAAAAAGATTTTAAAATGGATGGTGAAAAATATACAATGATGTATGCAGATTACGGGAAACGTTTTACAGAAAGAGATGGTGCCGTATCTGACATTTTCTTTGTTCCAGAAAGTTATAAACTCATACGTTCTGGCAGCGAAGAACTTAACCGGCCGCCAAAATTAGAGCAGTTAATAAAACATAATGACGAGAACGGAAATTATTTTGTAGGAGCGCTTGTTTCTGAAATGAAATGTGACAAAGACGGTGAAAATTTTAAGTATATAACAAAAGAAATAGTTCTTCCTGAAGAAGTTGGCAATGAGTTGTTAGACTTATATGAAGGCAGAACAAATTTTTATCTTATGCTGCTAAAGAATACCTATACAGATACTTATTCCACAGAACTTAAAGAAACAACTGTTCAAAACGGTAAAAAAGTGGTATCACAATAGACGCGGCAGTTTTGATAACCGTAACAGGCAAGTGTTGTATTTTATAAAATAAATAAAAGCCGGATATTAATTATCCGGCTTTTTTAGTTTTTGCTCAATTACTTATATAGAACAAGCGCAAACGCCGTCTTTGCAGTGGTAGTTCAAAGCTTCTTGAGCTTCGCTCATTCTAACTTTGATACGTCCGTCTACTGCGATGCCTTCACCTGTTTTTTCGGAAATCAACAACGGGTTGATATCCAATTCGTCGATGAATTTGAAGTCGTTTACTAATTGAGATAATCTCAATAAAGTTTCTTCAATTTGTTCCATCTGTGCAGGTTTTGTACCTCTTGCACCTTCAAGTAATTTGTAAGCTTTCACAGACTTAATCATTTCTTTAGCATCAACGTCAGTAAGAGGAGCGATTCTGAAAGTTACGTCTTTCATAACTTCAATAAATACACCGCCTAAACCGAACATCATCATCGGACCGTATTGAGGGTCTGTTGCGATACCGCAAACCATTTCTCTGTTGCCTTTTACCATTTCTTGAATGATAACGCCTTCAAGACCTTCAAGAAGCCCTTTTTCTTCTAGCTTAGAAATTAAATCCTGATATTCAGCTCTTAATTGTTCAGCAGATTGGATGTTAACTCTTACACCGCCTACATCAGTTTTGTGAGAAGTAGTTTTTGAAGTCATTTTCATAACAACAGGGTAGCCGATTGAATCAGCGATAGTTACAGCTTCGTCTTCAGATTTTGCAAATCCTGATTTACATACTCTGATGCCATAAGCATCTAATACGTCAATTGATTCACGTGTAGTAAGCTGCTCTCTGCCTTCGTTAACAGATTTAGCAATGATTTCTTGAGCTTTTTTATAATCAACATCAAATGAAGGAATTTTACCTTCCGGTCTTTCCATCCATAATCTCTGTTGGTTCAATCTGTTCAACCCGTCAGCAGCTTCTTCTGCATACATAAAGAACGGCATGTTAACGTCCATATCAGAAATCTTGTTAAAGAATTCACTCTTCGTCATAAATACGCCGATAACAGGTTTCTGTGGGTTTTTAGCCTTAATTTCCATAAGAGCTTTTGCAACATCAATGTCTTTCAACCCTAAGAACGGAAGATAGATTGTAATAATCATATCAACATTTTCATCAGCGATAACTGTTTCTAATGTTTGCTGGTAGTGTTCGATAGGTGCAGAAGCAATCATATCAATAGGGTTTTTAACTGATGCTGCAGAAGGTAAGAAACTTCTAAGTTTTTCTTTTGTAGCATCAGAAATTTTAGCCATTTGCATACCGTGTTCGCAAACAGCGTCAGTCGCCATAATACCAGGGCCGCCTGAGTTAGTAATAATAGCAACTCTGTTTCCTTTTGGAATAGGGCAGTTAGCAAAAACTTTTGCTGTTGCGAATAAGTCTTTCAAAGAGTATTCTCTGATAACGCCGGACTGACCTAATAATGCATTAGCAGCTTTGTCAGCACCTGCTAAAGAGCCTGTGTGAGAAGAAGCTGCAGAAGCACCTGCTGCAGAACGTCCTGCTTTAAGTGCAAGAATTGGTTTTTTCTTAGAAATTCTAGAAGCTAATTTTCTGAAGTTTGCAGGATTTTGAATTGATTCCATGTAAAGAAGAATTTGTTCAACGTCTGCTTCATTTTCCCAGTATTCAAGAGCTGTTTCAGCGTTAACATCAGCCTGATTACCAATAGAAATAAACTGTGCAAAACCGAGGTTAAGGTCTTTTAAGATATTTAAAATACCGCCGCCTAAAGCACCTGATTGAGAAACGAACCCGATGTTTCCGCGTTCTGGTAATGATTCAGCGAAACATCCATCCATTCTGATATCAGGATGAGTGTTAACAACGCCTAAACAGTTAGGACCAACACATCTCATACCGTATTCTCTAACTTTAGCGAGTAATTGTTTTTCAGCCTCCGCACCTTCTGCGCCAGTTTCTTTGAATCCGGCAGTAATAATACAAAGACCCTTTATGCCTTTTTCGTGGCACTGGTCAATTGTATCTAAAACGAATTTAGCATTAACAACGATAATTGCTAAATCAACTTCGCCAGGAATTTCTAATACAGAAGTATATGCCTGTAAACCTTCAATAATACCGCCTTTAGGGTTAACAGGATAAATTTTGCCGTTAAAATTGTATTCTTGTAATCTCTTCATAATATCAGAACCAATTGTATGTTCTTTTGTTGAAGCACCAACAACTGCAATTGATTTTGGTTTCATAATTTTGTCTAAAATTGTCATTAGTCTCTTCCTTTCTTTTGTAAAACCACATGAAAATTATAGTACAAAAAGATTTGAGGGGGTAACAAATTATATAGTTTTGTTAAAATATTATTCATGTTAAAATAATAAAAAAATAAAGAAAGGAATTTAATGATGGAAAAATTAGCAGATATTGGCGTTTTTGGCGGTTCAGGATTTTATAAGTTTTTGGAAGATATTAAAGAGGTAAAGATTGAAACACCTTACGGAATGCCGTCTGACAGTTTATTCATCGGAAAAATAGGCGAGCATAAAGTTGCTTTTATGCCGCGTCACAACAGAGAACACTCTATACCGCCGCATTTGATTAATTATCGCGCAAATGTATGGGCGATGAAAGAAGCCGGATGTAAAAGAGTTATTTCTCCGTGTGCGGCTGGCAGCCTTCAAAAGCATGTTGCTCCTGGGCATTTTGTAATCTGTGATCAGTTTGTTGATTGGACGGACGGCAGAAAATCAACTTTCTGTGAAGGACCTCTGGTTTCACACACATCTGCGGCTGAAACATACTGCCCTGAACTAAGAAAACTTGCAATCGATACTGCTAAAGATTTGGGGATTACTGTTCACGAAACAGGTACTGTGGTTGTAATCAACGGTCCGCGTTTTTCAACAAAGGCAGAGTCTAAGTTCTTTACATCTCAAGGCTGGGAAGTTATCAATATGACAGCATTTCCGGAAGCTTATCTTGTCAAAGAAATGGATATGTGTCCTTTAAATATTTCTTTGATTACTGATTATGATGCTGGACTAGTTGGCGATGTTCCTCCGGTTTCTCATCAGGAAGTGTTGAATGTGTTTAATAACAATTTGGATAACTTGAAAAAATTACTCTTTACACTTATTGAAAAAATTCCTGCAGAGAATAATAATTGTGAATGTTCAAAAACAAGCCAATGTTCGCACTAAACCTTAGGAGAAAAAATGATATCAAGAACAGTCGGAACATTATTTTATTTTTATTACCTGTTAATAATCATAAGAATATTTTTAAGCTGGATACCCAGCATTGATTGGCAGACACAGCCTTTCTTCTGGATACGTTCAGTAACGGATCCGTTTCTGAATATATTTAGAGGAATTATTCCGCCAATCGGGATGCTTGATATCTCACCGATTATAGCAATAATTCTGCTTCAGATTCTAAATGGTGTCATTTGCGGTTTTCTGCAAGGACTGGGACTATGATTGATATAGAACTTTTGCAGAAAGCTATTGCCCTTACTCAAAATGGAAAGATTAGTGAAGCAAAAGCGATATATGACGGACTTCTTACCGAAAATCCAGATGACGTAAATTTACTTTCTGTTTACGGGCTATTTTATGTTAATATCGGCAATTATGAAAAAGCCTGTGAAATTCTGCGTAAAACCTGTGGAATTAAAGAAAGTTTCGGAACCGTTTCTGCTCTTGGATTTGCGGAGTATGAAAGAGGCAATTTCAAAGAAGCTGCTGATATACTGGAAAAAGCTATTTCTTACGGTGAAAATCCTGATATTTATAATAAACTGGTGATGAGCCTGTTTGAGATAAGGAATTATAAAAAAGCCGTAGAGTTTGCAGATAAAATGTATGAAAAATATCCTGATGATGTTAGAGCTATTGCTAATAAAGTTAAGGCTTTAACTCAATCAGGTAAACTTCTTGAAGCTGAGAAACTTTGTGTCGAAGAGTTAAGGAAAAGGCCGGATGCCGCTACACTCTGGTTCCATTTAGGATTTTTAAAAGAATTGATTTATTGTGATGACAGGCAGGCCAAAGAATGTTATAAAGCTGCGGCTGAGCTTGGAAATCCGGAGGCTGATTATAATATTGCGGTAAGCTGCCAGAAACTCGGAGAGTTTGATGATGCAGTTGAGCATTATAAGAAGATGCTGAAAAATTTTCCTGGCGATATCAACACAATCACGTCACTTGGAATGTGTTATTTGACGCAGAAAAATTTCTATAAAGGATACGAATATTTTTTTAAACGTGATAAATCAAAATTTAGTAATTTATCAAAAAATTTCTGGAAGCCGGGAGATAAATTAGAGGATGAAATTAACGTAATCTGCGACCAAGGATACGGCGACCATATTATGTTTTCAAGATACTTGAATTACCTTGGAAACAGGAAAATTAATGTCGGAACAAGGACTGCATTGCAAGAGCTATTTCAGAATAATTTTAAGGGTATAAATTTTATTGCTCATGAGGATTTAAATCCTGAATTGCAAGCAGTATTTATCACAGATTTGCCCTATATTCTAAATATGGATTTCAATAATATTCCTCTTGCAGAGGGGTATTTGTCGGCGCTGCCGGCGGAAGTCGATAGTAAAAAGTTAAAAGTTGGTTTTTGTTGGGAAGCCGGCAGCGCCGGTATCAGGACAATGATAAACCGTACTATTAATGTTAAATTTTTTGAAAAAATGTTTAATCTTGCGAATATTCAAGTTTATTCGTTTCAAGTAGATGATACGTTGAAGGGTAATGAGCGATATCCTCAGATGATAAATCTGGCTAAAGATTTTAAGAGTTTTTCAGATACTGCATCTGCGCTAAAAGCTATGGATGTTGTAGTAACGGTTGATACGTCTGTTGCTCATCTTGCGGGGGCACTGGGTGTAAAAACTTACTTACTTTTGCCATACGCTTCTGATTGGCGCTGGTTCGGTGATACAAAAACAACTCCATGGTATAAGAGTGTAGAGATATTCAAACAACAGGACATGATTTCGTGGGAATGCGAAATTGATGAGGTTATCAGCAGGTTAACATAAAAGCGCGCTTGAAGTTTATGCGCGCAACGCTAAACGCCCGAACCTTTAACTTCAATTTTTTTTAGTCTTTGCTCAATTCTTCTATACCACTTGAGTTTTCTCTGGAATAGAGTATCATATCCTTTGAAATGTCCCTGACTGATATCATAGAACTGCTTATCGCACAGTGCTTCTAATGTTTTTGCAAGAAATTCTGTGTATTTTTTTCTATCCGGTTTATCATCGTTCAATTCAATTAAAGCCCCGAATTCAACAAGAACTTCCGGACGATTATCTCTGAGAAACATATAATTCACAGCGACAGGCATTAAATATACTTTACCGTATCTTTTTGCAGCCTTTTCTGCAATATAAGTTAAGCCGGTCTGGAACTCAATCGGTCTAAAATTAGGAGGTTTTATAATACCCTGAGGGAAATTATAAATAATGTTATTTCTATCTCCCAGAGCATCTACAGTATATTTAATTGCCTGCATAGACGCTTGAGGCGACTTTTTATTAACATTATATGCTCCGCCTCTTCTTAATAGTGGAAATCTATTTAATTCTTCGACCATAAGCCGAATTTCTTTTTTGAAAATTCTATGACATATGTTGTACCCGACAATGCCGTCCCACCAGTTGCTGTGCGGAGCGAACAAAATAATAGGTGCATCCATATCTCTGTTATAAAATTTTTCATAACCTTTATAACGAAATGCATAGAAACGGTTTTCTAACATCCCGTAGAAAAACCTGTCAGCCACCCACAACCAAAACGGCGAAGTCTGCGCCGGTCGAAATTTTTCATCAATATTTCTTAATTTTGTCGGCGGAACTTCCGAATATAAATCCTCTAAATTTATCATACAATCTATCATACACGTTAAACTATTTTTTGTGAACACCCCGCAGGCTAATTTTAATTAAAATTTACAAATTCTCGTGCCCCTTATGTCCAGCCCCTATCCCTCTCTGTATTGAAGCGCCTGTGTGACATCTTCAAGGGTAATATTTTCTTTGCCGCCTAAATCTGCTATTGTTCTTGCAAGTTTTAAAATTCTTGAATATCTTCGGCCTGAAAGGTTAAATTTTTGAGCAGCAGTTTTTAAAAATTCTGTGGTTCTAGAATCCAGAATACAATATTTTTTTATAAGACTTGCATTTAGTTCAGAATTTGTAAGAATGCCATCATTTCTGTATCTTTCTGCTTGAAGCTTTCTTGCTCTAATCACTCTTTCTCTTATTTTTGCAGAAGGCTCTGCTTCATTGGATGTATTAATAAGCTCATCAGTTGTTAGTCTAGGCACATTTATAATTAGATCAATTCTATCCAGCAGTGGACCTGAAAGCTTAGAACGGTATCTTTGAATTTGGTATTCAGTACATGTGCACTGTTTTTCAATGTCGCCTAAATAACCGCAAGGACATGGATTCATTGCACCTACTAGCATAAACTTTGCCGGATATTTGATAGAATTTTTTATTCTGGAAACTACAACTTCTCCATCTTCAAGCGGCTGCCTTAATACTTCAAGCACAGGTCTAGGAAATTCAACCATCTCATCAAGAAACAATACTCCTCTATGCGCTAGTGTAATTTCACCAGGTTTAGGATTTGAGCCTCCTCCTATAATGCTGTTAGAAGATGCGGTGTGGTGTACAGATCTGTATGGCCTTTTAGTCATTAAAGGCTCGTCAGGGCTTAACAGGCCGCTTATACTGTAAATCTTAGTAAGTTCTAGCGCTTCTTTTAGTTCAAGCGGGGGCAGAATTGAAGCTAAACACTTTGCCATAAGAGTTTTTCCGGATCCGGGAGAACCGGACATAAGTATGTTATGCCCTCCAGCTGCTGCAATTTCCAGTGCTTTTTTAGCCTTAACCTGACCTTTTACATCTTTAAAATCATATGAAAAATCTGTATTTGCATTTCTTGCTAGATATTCATTAATATCTATAACAGTTGGTTTTATGGGATTTTCTGTATAATGTCCGGCTATATCTGCGAGATGTTTTACTCCCAGTATAACCATATCTTTTACTAGAGCTGCTTCCCTTGCATTTTCTTCCGGTACAAACACTGTTGTTATTCCGTTTTCTTTAAGCCCGCTTACAAGCGGAAGTATTCCGTTAACTTTTCTTAAGTTGCCATCAAGGGACAATTCTCCTAGAAAGGCTGTGTTATTGTCATCCGGAATATCTATACCTTGTTCTTTTAAAATTCCTACAGCAATTGGAAGGTCATAATTAGTACCTTCTTTTCGAATATCAGCCGGTGCAAGATTAACAATAACTTTTCCGGTGGGAAATGTGTAGCCGGAATTTTTTATTGCAGAATGTACGCGCTCTCTGGCTTCACTTACAGCATTGTCAGGCAGTCCGACAATACTCATACCCGGAAGTGAATTTGTAACATCAACTTCCACTTCAATCTTGCATGAATTAATTCCGATAGCTGCTGCTGTAAGTGCTTTTGTAACCATTAAGCATATTATAGTATAAAAATAAATTAAAATTTCGTAAATTATAATTGTTACAAAATCTTAATATGATGTTATAAATTATTTAAATGTGGAATATAATATATATAAGGATATGTTGTTGACAATGAGAAGTTTAGCAAAAAAATGCTTAATCAATCACCCTGAAACCCTTACGGCTGTAGGGGGGGGGGGCTAAAACCTTATCTGGTCTTAGCTTTCAGATAAGGAGGGAATCGTATGATTAACCTCAATACTAATCTGGGAGCAATGATTGTTTTCTCAAATTTAAAAGTATCAACCAACGGATTAAATACTGCAATAGAGCGCATGACAAGCGGATATAAAATCAATCGTGCCGGAGATAATGCTGCAAATTTTTCTATAAATACAAAACTATCGACTCAGATAGGTGCATATTCTGTAGCGGAAGAGAATGTAATGATGGGGTTGGATATGTTATCTACAGCATCTTCTGCTCTTGATCAGATGTCAAATTTAGCATCCAGATTGAGATGTTTGGCTGCTCAAGCTCAGAATGGTACTTACGGAACTCAATCTCTTAGTGCTGTAAAATCAGAGGCAAATGCGCTTGTTGCAGAGATAAAATCTATATTTGGAAAAACCGAGTATAATGGAATTAAGCTTTTAAATTCTTTATCAGAAAAATTGATAGAAGATGAGCCCATAACCCAAACTCCACCTGCCGGCATCGTGCCTAATCCTTCATACAATGGTTTTATAGAAAATCCACAGGATTATTCCGATGCAGAAGTGGCAGCAATGACTGCTCTTTCCGGTGTAAGTTCTTCGACCAGAATTCGGGATGGGCAATATTCAATAACAACATTGGAAGAATTTGAACAATTTGCAGAAATGTCACGAGCTGCAAAAATTCAAGGCGGAGAGTTTGTCTTAGGTGCTGATATTGATTTGTCGTCATATTCTGCCGGTGAAGGGTTTATTCCTATTGCAGCAGGAATAAACTCGTCTGCTGATTTTAAGTGTGAATTTAATGGAAATGGTCATACAATATCAAATCTTTATATTAATCGTCCTGATACAGATAATGTAGGGCTGTTTTCTATTATGTGTGATGTAAAAAATCTTTGTTTAACAAATGTGGATGTCATAGGAGGAAAATATACAGGAGCTCTTATGGGATACACATTTTCGAATAGTCAGGTTTCTAACTGTTATATTGCCTCAGGTTCTGTAAAGGGAACAACATGTGTTGGAGGTTTGGGCGGTCGTTTTTCAGGTATTAACGGTATTTTAAATTGTTATTCTGATGCAGAAGTTTCAGGAGAAACAAAAGCAGGAGGTTTATTGGGTGAAACTTATCTTCCCAACGGTTCTGTTATAAACTCTTTTTCACACGGTAATGTTACTGCATCTTCGGACTATGCCGGCGGATTGATTGGTTATACAGAAAGAGTTAGTTTAGAGAACTGCTATGCTGAAGGTAATATTACAGGAAAACGTTTTGTAGGAGGGGTAGTTGGTAAAGCAATGGAGGTAATTGCGGTAAATTGTTTTGCAAAAGGAAAGGTGACAGGAACAAGTAGTGTAGGGGGCTTCGCAGGCAGTGCAGGTGGTAGCAGTAGCGGTAACATTATAGAAAATTGCTATGCTTATGGTGAGGTTATCGGAGAGGAAAGCGTAGGTGGTTTTGCAGGACTTACGTCAGGAAGCACAAATGGTAATGGTCTAATACTCAAGGCCTGTTATGCTTTGGGAAATGTTACCGCTACACAACAAGTGGGCGGACTTGTAGGTTTTTTTTCATTTCACAATTCCGTATACAATTGTTCTGCAACAGGTACAGTAAAAGGAAACAGCTGTGTGGGAGGACTTATAGGAGATGGGTATGCAATGAAAGAGATAAAAAATTGTTATTCTACAGGAGATGTAATTGCAAAAGGAAATTTTGTCGGCGGAATTATAGGACGGACTTCTAACAGTAATGATACAGATATAACAGGCTGTTATTCCACAGGGAATATTAGTGGTGTTGAAAGAGTAGGCGGGGTTATGGGACTTTGTGATACTATATTATCTTTATCAGACTGCTATTCTACAGGAAATATTTCCGGGCAAAAAGATGTTGGAGGTGTTGTTGGATATCTTTTCTGGATGCGTGGTCCCATGACCGGTTGTTCTTCGCAGGGCAGGGTTTCCGGTGATACTAATATTGGCGGACTGGTAGGACAGATTTCTTCATTTCTGGATTTGTCAATTGATAATTGCATTTCTTCAGCAGAAGTTTCTGGTAATAATTCTGCGGGAAGTTTTATTGGACGGATAGAAGAGCTTAAAACCATCTCTGTCACAAACTGTAAAACTGCTGCTTTAGACCTTGATACAATAGGTAGTACAAGCAGTTCTATAAGTAATGAAGTTTTGCAGAATATGCTGAATGGGATTGAAGTTGTAGAAGTTGAACGTGTAGACCCTTCAAAAATTAAGATTACACTTCAAGTTGGTATAAATTCTGATGCTAACTCAAAGCTTACTTTTAATACAAGCTTTAGTGCAGAAGTAATTGACGCACTGCTTGATATTGATATTTTGAATACTTCTGCTCTTGAAGTTTTAGATTTTTTTATAAATGAGGTTAATCAAAAACAGGTGGAATACGGTGCAGTAGAAAATCGGCTTCAAAGTGCCTTGGAACAAATTAGTGTATCTTATGATAATCTGGTTTCTACACAATCAACCATTCGTGATGCTGATATTGCGGAAGAGAGCAGCTCTTATATCAGAAACCAAATTTTGCAGCAAGCTGCTTCTACTCTTATGGCAACTGCAAATCAGACACCTGCTATAGCGTTACAGTTGTTGTAATCGCATCCTAAGAGTCTGGAAGCATTGAAGATATTTCTGCAACTATCCGTGCAATATCAGGACCGCCGAATATTGCTTCGAGAATTAAAGAAGAATTAATAATTACTGTTTCTCTATATTCCATAGTGTCAACATCAATAATATTGAACTCAACATAATCCTCACCTACGTACGTAATTTTCCCGTATTCCGCACCGGTTGCCCATCTTAAAAAAACATACTTCTGTTCAAAAATCTTGAGTCTGTTTATTAATTTCATCTAAATCCTTCGCCTCTAATCGTATATAATATTATTAGTCTTATTTTATACAAAGTCAAATTTTTAATCTGTTATTTGAAGCAATAACTCTCTCAATGTATTTTCAGCATCTTTTGGGAGATTTACAAACTTATAGCTGTATAAGAATTGATGGAAATGTTCTTCATCCTCTTCTTCAATTCTTTCTCTAACAAAACAAGTTTCTACAACAATTTTACAATCAGGATTTTTAATCCACATACTTTTTGGAAGTTCCATTGTTAAAACTGCCGGTAATTTTTTGTAGATGCTTGAAATTGCATCTCTTGAGTAAAATGCAATACCGCCCAATGCTATATCAAAAGTGGCTGTTTCTATTTCAAATCCGTCATTGTATTTTATTTTTACAGGGAGTGAAACTCTGTTTCTTGAGCTGCTTCTCTGCTGAACATATTCCCATAATTTAGGAACGCTTACTTCAAACAGAACTTCTGTTAAATTAACCTGAGTATCATTAATAAATATATCAGTTTTGTAAACACCATCAACTGTAAAAACTTTTATTTCAGCAGGTGTTTTTCTCTTAGGTTTTACAAAATTAATTGGAGGCGGTGCTGAAAAATAAGCTTGTCTGGTATCAATAAAACGAAGTTTAACTCTGACAACCTGCTTCTTACCAGCTTCCATATAGGATAAGAAAATGTGTGTTACTAAAGAATCTCTTAAAATATTTTCTTGCATATTTTCATCCTCCTGTAAAAACATAGCACATAATAGAGAATATAACAATATGTTTTTTTTACTTGACGGGGGGTAAAATAAGCTGTAAAATCTTACGTATGTGTAGAATCGGCGCAATTAAATCCAAGAAAAAATTACATCCGTCAATTGCTTTAAAGCTGATGAGGAGCCAGCAGGAAGGACATGATGATTCTGGTTTTGCATTTGTAATGCAGGATATGGGCGGACATTTTGAAAATTATAAAGATTTGCCTCTGCTATCAATGGCTGCAACTGTTGAAGGAACTCGTCTTGCAGAAGATATTCTTAGAGAAATAGGCTTCACACGTGTAATGCAATGGTCACCGGATATTAACAATAAAAAAGGCTTAAAGATTGAAGCAATGCCGAACTATATCTTTGAAGTGCTGCAGTATCCGAAGAGTTATAAACACGCTACAAAAGATGAAAAAGAAGAACTTTTGATTGACACGGCTATAAAACTCAGAAAAATTCTTGAAGAAACTAATTCAGGATACATATATTCCTTCTGGCCTGATACTTTGACTTTAAAAGAAATTGGAAGTCCAAGGGATATTGGTACGTACTTTAATCTCTGGGAAGAAAATAATGATTTAACATCAAGTATTATTACAGCACAGTGCAGGCAAAATACTAATTATGATATCGTAAGATACGCTGCACACCCTTTCTTTTTAGAAGGATACACAGGGCTGGTAAACGGCGAAAATACTTTTTATGAAAAGAATAAATCTTACCAGCAAAGTCTATATAAAGGATATTTAGGCTTTGAATCCGATTCGCAGTGTCTTTTATACACATTACATTATATTCATAAGCGGCTTAAATGGCCTTTGAAATATTTTAAACATACAATAACCCCTCTGGAGTATGATGAAATTCTTAAACGTCCAGATAGCGAAATTTTACTCAGGATAAAGGCTTCTCTGGCGCATCTTGAAATAAACGGCCCGAATACTCTGCTGGCAGTAACTCCTGAAAAAGAGCTTCTTTGTGTATGTGATTCTAAAAAGCTTCGCCCGGTTGTAATCGGTAGAAACCAGGATACAGTTATAATGACTTCTGAAGTTGTTGGGATTAACGATTTAATGCCTGATAGAAATATTGAGGATGATATTTATCCTAATGAACATGAAACAATAGTGGTAAGAGATGATTTGACGGTGGAAAGATGGCAGCAGTAAAGATAAACGAACTTCATAAAAGTGATTTGCCATGGATAGTTGAGTACGACGAGTCCAAATGCATCCAGTGCGGGAAATGTACGGCTGTTTGCTCTTTTAATGCGATTTCGCCGGCAGTTGAGTTTAGAAAACTCTCAAACTCTATTACGCAGAAGGGCAAGAAAGAAAAAGTTCTTGTAATTAAACAAAACGTTTCTCTGGAAAATTACTGTCGTGGCTGCGGTATGTGCACAAATGTCTGTCCCAATGGGGCAATAAAACTTATTCGTAACAAGGATGATAAGTATTCTGTTGCATATCGTGCCAATAAAGCGGACTCATTTAAAAAAGGCGGACGTTCTAATCTTAATACGGAAGGAAGAACGCTGGATAAGATTAAAGTCGGAAGGATTTCCCAGATGACTGACCCGTCTCTTGATGCGCAGAGACATACTTTCGAACTTAAAACTCCTTTCGGCAGAGTGTTGAAAGCTGATAAGCTCAATTTTGATGTAAAAGACGGAAATATTATTGAAACTAAACAGCTTCCTCCTAACCGCTGGATTTATCCGATAATTTTCGGCGATATGTCAATCGGAGCTGTATCCTGGAGAATGTGGGAAGCTATGGCAATTGCTACAGCTTATCTTAATGAGGTTATGGGAATTCCTATAAGAATGTGTACTGGAGAAGGTGGTATTCCTACAAAACTTTTAAAATCCAGATATGTAAAATATATGATTTTACAGATTGCATCAGGGCATTTTGGCTGGAATAGAATTATAAAATCTATGCCTGAGATGACAGAGGATCCGGCTGGTATTTTAATCAAAATAGGTCAGGGTGCAAAACCTGGTGATGGCGGGCTTTTACTTGCAAGCAAAGTTGCTAGATATGTTCAAGAAATTAGAGGTGTTCCAAAAGCGGATTTACTTTCACCTCCGACACATCAAGGGCTATATTCAATAGAGGAAAGCGTCCAAAAGATGTTTCTTTCTATGAATGCTGCGTTTAATTTTCAGGTTCCTGTTGCAATAAAAGTTGCGGCATCTGTAACGAGCGTTTCTGTTTATAATAATCTCTTGCGTGATCCTTATAATATTGTAGGGGGATTTTTCCTCGACGGGCTTGCAGCAGGTACAGGAGCTGCTCATGAAATTTCACTTAACCATACAGGACATCCGATAACTTCTAAGCTTAGAGATTGTTATCTGGCAGCTGTGCATCAAGGCAGACAGGGAGAAATACCTTTATTTGCCGGCGGAGGCTTGGGGCAGACGGGAAGTTTTGCAGCTGATGCATTTAAGCTGATTTGTCTTGGTGCAAATGGAGTGTTTACAGGAAGAATGCTTATGGAAATTGCAGGCTGTGTCGGAAGTGATACAGGACGTTGCAATGCTTGTAATACAGGGCTTTGTCCTGCAGGCATTGCTGCGCAAAATGAATGTCTGGTAAAACGACTTGACGTTGATAAAGTCGCTCAAAATCTGGTAAATTATATTCTTGCAACTGATATAGAACTGAAAAAATTAATGGCGCCAGTCGGATGTTCTACACTCCCTGTTGGCCGCTCAGATGCACTAATTACCGTTGATAAACATATTTCAAACAGACTTGATATTCAGTACAGCTGCTAGGGTTGGAGTAAATTTATGGCTTGCAAAATAGAAACACTAAAAGATAATAATCGAATGTCTACTCAAGAGCTTCTTCAAACGATAAATGAAAAAATTCAGGAGGGAGTTACTGAATTTGAAATTGAAGCCTGCGGACAGCATGATATTGGAGGTTCAAGTTGGTCAAAAGACGGTAAACCTTTAACTTTTTATATAAAAAATCCCGGCCAGCGTGTGGGTGCTATGGGGACAGATGCTGCTACAATTGTGGTAGAAGGTTCTGCGCCGGCGGATATTGGCTGGTTGAATGCAGGTGCAAAGATTATTGTTAAAGGTGACGGCGGGGATACTGCCGCTCACTGTGCAGCAGGAGGTAAAATATATGTAGGTGGCCGTGTCGGTACGCGTTCTGGAGCGCTTATGAAACACGATCCAAAGTTTGAACCGCCTGAATTTTGGGTGCTTAAAAATACCGGATCGTTCAGCTTTGAGTTTATGGGCGGAGGCATTGCTGTAATCTGCGGTTATGATTGTGAAAATTTGGAATCTGTACTAGGAAATCGCTCCTGTGTCGGAATGGTTGGTGGTACTGTTTATGTGCGTGGTAAAGTCGAGGGACTCGCTAAGTGCGTTGAACAGAAAAAACTGGATAAGTTTGATAAAGATTTTCTAAAATCCGGTATGTCAGAATTTTTAGACTCTATTGGGAAACCGGAATTAGCTGATGAACTTCTTGATTTTTCCAGCTGGACAAAAATTATTCCTCTTCCAAAAGAACAAAAAGAGAAAAAAATCACAGTTAAGGAATTCAAAGAACAAGAATGGTTTAAAGACGGACTGTTTGGAGATTTGGTAGAAGATAACGGAGAAGTTTTTGAGCTGGCTCAAACGGGTGAGGCAAGATTACGAAAACCTCTTTGGGATAAGGATTTATGCGTTGGGTGTAATTTATGTCTAAATAACTGTCCGCAAAATGCAATTAGTGAAACAATTAAAATCTATTCCTGCGATGACTCTATGTGTATTGGATGCGGTATCTGTGCTGCAGTTTGTCCGAGAAAAGCATGGAAAATGTCCTAATAATATTTATTCACCCAGTCAAATAGGTTTCTGATTTCACCATATTTAAACTCTTTGAGTACATTCGGGGTGTCAAGATTTTCCGCTATCGGATTTATTGTAATCTCGCCTGAATTATATACTGTTGAGTAATTCTTTCCTTCATTTACACAGTAAGGAACTTTAACAGTGTTTTGCCTGCATAAATATGCAAGTCCGTGTACTCTGCAAATTATAGGACGGTAGGCGTATATGGAACATTTTTTATCAATCAAAAACGGGCACTTGCCTCCTCTTTGAATTGTTTTAATATTTTTCTGAACCTCTAGTTTTAAAGTGTTATCAAGTGAAGCAAAACCCTGCATTAAATATTCTAATTCAAGCTGAGATACAGGGTAATCCCCTGTTTCACAGCAGGCAGAACAGCCGGCTGTGCAATGTATAAATCCGGAATCTCTTTTAAAATATTCTTTCAGTCTGCAATCAAAATCTTCAAGAAATTTTTGGTAGTTTATCAATGTTTGCCCCAGAAACGCGACCAGAAATTCTTAGATTCGTGGCTTTCAAGCTGTTCAATTCTTTTTGATAATTCTTTGTTATGTTCAAGAAGCTCGTGAACCTGTTTAGCGAGAATTTCGTTATCTCTCTTGTAACCGCCGGCTTCAATCAGTCTTGTTGCCATATCTGAATTTGTAATATCATCGCTGATTTTTTTTGCAACAGCTTCGGCCAGCATCTGAAGAGTCTGGCTTGAAACATCCAGCGTAAAACTTTTTCCCTGTGGAATTATTTCTGTCTGTGTTTCTTCTTTGACTGCAACATCTGTTGATGCAGCTGTATTTTCTTCTAATAAATCACTTACAATAAGCGGTTGAACAGGTTTAGCAGGTTCTTCATTTTTTTCAATCTTTGCTTCCATTCTGGAAAGTTTAGCGATTATCTGTTCATCACTATAGCCTTGAGCTTTTAATGATATTCCCTTTTTGATTTTTTCAAGGGCTAAGTCATCGTAAAATTCCAAACCGTCTTCATCTTCATATATTGATTCAATCTTCCAGTCTTCAAGGAACAAATCCAGCGAATGATTATCAATGTAATAATTTTCTGTATTTAAATTTTTTAAAATCGTTTCTCTGTTAAACATCCGCTAATCCTCATCTTTTTATATGACGTGCTATGTCACGTTGCTGATCCTTTTTGGCAATTGCTTCCCGTTTGTCATAAAGCTTTTTACCTTTTGCAAGCCCCAGCTCTATTTTAGCAAAACCATGAGTTAAAAACAATTCTAAAGGAATAATTGTTACACCGTCTTTTTTTACTTTGTCAGAAATTTTTAGTATCTCACGTTTTTGCAAAAGTAACTTTCTCACTCTGTCAGGCTTATGGTTAAATCTGTTTCCTTGTTCGTAAGGTGAGATATGCATTCCGTATAAGAAAGCTTCGCCGTCTTCAATTTTTGCAAAGGAATCTTTTAGGTTTAACATCCCTTTTCTGATAGATTTAATCTCTGTTCCTGTTAAAACAATCCCTGCAATAAATTTATCAAAAATTAAAAAATCGTGAAAAGCTTTTCTGTTTGTTGAGATTACTTTCTTATCCATAGCTGTATTATAATTCAAATTTTGCACCCTGTCCAGAATTTCTGCGCTCAAACTCTCTATCAATCTTATTAAGACAGTCGAGTTTCTTCCCAATCCAGCGCGGTGCAACAAGTTCTGTTCTTAATCCGTTTCCTGCAAGCCTGTGTATAGTCGTTTGAGGCGGCAGGTACTCTAAGAAATCGCAAACAGTATTTACATATTCATCTTCTGACATAAAATTAAGTTCGCCATTTTTATACATTTCTGTTATTTTTGTGCCTTCAAGAGCACACAGCATATGAATTTTTACTCCTTCCGGCTCAAGTTTTGCAATTGTTTTAGCAGTTTGCATCATTTCATCATATGTTTCAAAAAGGTTTAGAATGATATGCAGGCAAATATTGATTCCTGCTTCTTTAGTCTTTTCATAGGCTTTAAGAAAACATTTGTAATCGTGTCCTCTGTTAATCTTTAAAAGAGTTTTGTCGTGAACACTTTGAAGCCCGTATTCAATCCAAGTATAGTAATCCTGAGTGAAAGATGAAATTAATTTTAATTTATCGTTATCTATGCAGTCCGGACGCGTGCCAATAGAAAGTCCCACTATATCCGGATGTGTAAGCGAGGCTTTATAGATTTTTTCAAGTTCTCCTACCGGTTTATATGTGTTTGAGAAGGCTTGAAAATAAGACATAAATTTTTCTGCTTTAAATCTGTTTTTAAGAGTTTCCGCACCGATTTTGACCTGTTCTTCTATACTTAATCTGTTAGAATGTGCTTGAGAGAAACTACCGCCGTCATCACAGAATATACATCCGCAGTTTGAAATTGTTCCATCCCTGTTCGGACAGGAAAATCCTGCATCAATGGTTATTTTATACACCTTTGCGCCAAACTTTTCTTTTAGATAATGACTAAATTGGTTGTATCTTTTGGGATTTCTCATTTTAGCCGCCTGTGCTAACTCCGATTAAATACCAGGTTACAAGAGTTAAATAGATAGCAAGACCTATAACGTCTATAGTTGTAGCAATTACAGGGCCTGAAGCTACAGCAGGGTCAATATGTAATTTTTTCAGGATTAAAGGTGTACAAGTACCAATCATTGTTGCGATAGTCATGTTTAGTGACATCGCAATACCAACAATCAGCCCCAGTTCAAGATTATGCTGCCAGCCCCAGGTTACGAGCGTAACCAGCACTCCGAAAATAGCTCCTATGCTTAAGCCTGTAATAGTTTCTCTCATAATCTGATGCCAGCCAGAGCTTAATGAAATCTGTCCTGTAGACATACCGCGAACCATAAGCGTGATACTTTGGGTTCCGATGTTTCCGCCTAATCCAGCCAGCAGCGGCATAAATGCTGCAATAATCGGGAGGGCTGTAAATGATTTATCAAAACGGTTTGTTACTGTAACAGCTATAAATTCACCGATTAAGGTTATAAAAAGCCATGGTATTCTTGCTTTAATTGAATGAGCAAGGCTTCCGGTTAAGATATCGTCGTCATCATCACCTAAGTCTGTTACGATACCTGATGATGTAAAGATTTCGTCCGTCGTTTCTTCTTCAACAATATCCTGAACATCGTCCCACGTTACAATTCCTTTCAGGTGGTCGTACAAATCAACAACCGGTAAGGCATTAAACTGGTATTTCATAAAAATATCAGCGATATGGCCTTGATAATCATCAACGTGAACTTTTACAAGATCTTTTGACATCAAATCAGAGATATTGAGGTCTACTGGTGCAGTAATCAAGTTTCTTAAAGAAACTACACCTACAAGATGGTTATGCTTGTCTACTACATAAGCATAGTAGAGTTCCATATTCTCTTTTTCAGCTTTAATTCTTATAGTATCAAGCGCTTCTTTTACTGTCATATTGTCATATACAGTAAGAACCAGCGGAGTCATAATACCGCCAGCGGTATCTTCGTTGTAGGTTAAAAGTTCCCGAACTTCTGATGAGAATTTTTTTGGAAGCTGTTCTAAATAGGCTTGTGACTCGTCTTCTTCCATGTCGCCAAGAACGTCAGCAGCTTCATCGTGAGGAAGTTTAGAAATTAATCTGGAGGCTAAATCTGTATCAATATCTCCGAGAATTTCTACCTGAAGCTGCGGAGGCAGGTATTCAATAACATCTGCCGCCTTCTCTTCATCAATAATTGGAAAACACTTGAGTCTTTCTTCCGGTTTTAATTGCTGGATAATGTCAGCTAAATCTGCTGAGTGATAGCTGTTTAATTCTTCACTCAGCTGGGTTTCAGTACCCGTATCAATTAGTTCCTGTATTCTGTCTATTGTGTTTTCGTTATTTGGCATTCTTGTTTCAACCTATGAGGATGACCCGAAGTTTTATTTTCAATTTGTAGTCTTACTGTTGTCATCCGACAGTTTATCTACGTACGTAGTACTTACCGATAGTTGGTAAATTGTAGCGGTGCATCATATTTTTCTTCATTTTTGCGTAAAAGCTGAATTACTTCCTGCAAATCATCTTTGTTTTTGCCGGAAACACGTACCTGTTCGCCCTGAATAGAGGCTTGTACTTTAAGCTTTGAATCCTTAATATCGCTTACAATTTTCTTTGCGAGTTCCTGTGTAAGTCCTTTTCTAAGGTTAAAGACCTGTCTTACGTTTCCCCCGAGCGCATTTTCAACAGGTTGGGCATCAAGAATTTTTATGCTAATGCCGCGTTTTACGAGCTTTGATTGCAATATATCATATATATTTCTAAGTTTCATATCATCATTTGTGGTGATAGTAATTGCTTTATCAGCTTCCAAATCAATGGATGAATTAGAATTTTTTAAATCAAATCGGGATGTTAAATCTCTCTTAACCTGATCTACGGCGTTAACGAGCTCCTGTTTATCAAACTCGGAAACAACATCAAAACTGCAATCTTTAGCCATATTTATACACTCCTATTTTAGTACATGATAATAATACCATGAAAATAGGCTTGTTTAACCGCCAAGAACATTATTTAAAAAACGTCTGAAAAAAGATGGTTTCAAAGCTCCTTTAGGTTCGGGGCTTACAGGTTTCGGGTATTCCTGCCAGTAAGGTTCTTTTCGGAAACAGTCTTCACAGCCATATTTTGCCTGAAAATATTGAGGAACGTTTCCGCCTGTATTCATTCCCATTCCGCCCATCATCATAGGGTATCCGCCGCCGATATTCATTGTCATAATTACACCTTTATTTTACTACACTATATATATAAAGAATAAACAGCTTTAGAAATTGCTTAGTTTGTAAATTAATGTAACAAAATGTTCTGAGATACTAAAGTTTATATAAAATATGCCGATATTAATAAAGTACAGGTAGTGGTATGGCAAAATTAAGTATTGAACAACTGAATTTTATTAAGGAGTTTAAGCATAATTATCCGGATGCAAAGCTTTCTGATGCGGAAATTTTGTCTATATATAACGAGCAGCTTAACGGGATAAGTCTTACAGAAGACCAGAAGGATTCGATTCTGGCAGGGAATATTATTACAGATAATGACGGCTTGCGGCTTGAAAAACAGCCTGTTGTTCTTTCTGAGAAGAGTAAAGAGGGCTTAATTGAAGCATTAAAATCCAGAATTAATAAAGTCAAGGATGATACTAAAAAAGCAGAGGATAACAACGGGCTGCTGGGCAAAGCGTGGAGTTTTATGAAAAATACGCCTCTTCTGGACTGGTGCACTGACAGCACAAATGATATAGAAGAAGCACGCAGGGAAGAACTGGATGTTTTGGAAAAAGGTGATATCAAGACAGCTTTTGAAAAAATTACCGGCATGGAATATTCTCAAGATAATATAGTAAAGTTTATGAATGGTGAGATTACAACAAAATCAGAGCAGGCGTTGAACGGCTATAAAGAAGGTCAGGATATGGCGGTTGATGTAATCGGGGATATGGTTTCGGGTATTGCGGCAGTTGGTATATATTCTTTAGCAGTTGCAGCAGCCCCGTTTTCTGGCGGAGCAAGTATTGCAGCAGGGGCTGTACTTGCAACAGCAAGCGGAGGATTAATAAAATCCGGAATTAAGGCTTTAGATACAGTAGGTACGGATAGAAAATATACATTAGATAATTTTAAACATGATTTAGTCACAGGAGGTTTCTCAGGAGCTTTAGCACCTGTAACAGCAGGTATGGGCGGAGCAGTTGGAAAAACCGTTGCAACAAAACTCGGAGTTCAGGCGGTTAAATCGACAGGAAGCAGTGCCGCAGCTTCAGGAATTAAGGGTGCATTAATGAACCCTGCCGGATATGAATATATTGGCGGAAATATTGTAAAACGCGGTCTGGCAACGGGGACTGAAATGGCAACTGATGGAGCTCTCGGCGGAGCTGTAGATAATGCTTTTAGAACTGCTTATGACGGAGGAGGGGTAAATGAAGTATTGGAGGCAGGTGCCGAAGGGTTTATTGGCGGTGCAATTATGTCTCCTATGATCGGCGGCGGTATGAAAGCTGTAGGTAAAGCGGGGCATAAGATTGGCGAAAAAATGCATGGTGGAGCAAAGGCTGCTGATGAAGCTGCGCCTGCACCAAAAATTACTGAAAATGAACCCGAAGAGGTTGCACCATTTGCTCAAAGACTGGAAAAATCTTCTGATATTGAAGATTTAACTAACCCGGAGATTAGGGAAGTTAAATTAGAAAATGGAGAATTTAACGAAAACGGTGATTTTATACCGGATGGAACTTATACTGTTACGGAGTCAGGGAATCCGCTTGCAAAGAGCAAGACTTATAAACAGTATTCTGATGGTAAAAAGCAACTTGCTGCTAATTTTGATGAGTTATGTGCACAAGTTGCGAAGTATAAAGGTCTAAAGAAGCTGGGTAAATATGAGCAAGGACTTCTTAAAGATATTATTGATAGAAATCCTGATGTTTCAATTCAAGATATTTCCGAGATCATCACTGACTTTACGCATGTGACAAATGGCGATTGGTCAGGTAAAACAAAATCTTTTCTTGAATCTTATCAGGGATTAGCTCGAATAGTAGATTTAAAGACATTTAAAGCTAATATTAACGAATATGACAAATTTCTTTCAGAAATCAAGAATTCTGATTTTGTTTTATATTCAAAACTGCAAGATTTAAGACTTGAGTACTTTACAGAGGATATGGCAGGAATAAAACCTGAAGATTTCAAGAAAAATTTGGAGTTTTTCAAGACTCTTGATAATAATTTGCAGAAAGCGTTAACCAGATATGATTATAATTTGTTATTTAAATCTCATGATAATAAATATTTTGAGCGTGTAAAAGCTGCTGATAATTTTAATCGCTGGGCATTAGAAAAAGATGCAAAGGTTCTCTTAGATGAAAGTGTTAGGTACTGGGGAGAACTTTCTGATGAAACTTATAGTCAGGTTACAAAAAATATTGAACTTGTAAAAGAAATGATAAATGCGGATGTTTTGGATACAAGAATGCTGGACAATATTTTAGGAAGCAGAGATGCTCTTTATACCGATTTTTGTGCAAAATTAAAATCCGAACTTGGAGATAACTTTAATTATTCATATTTGTCTAAATTGTACTGGTTGGGTGACGATATAACTCCTGCAGCGGCACTAATTGATACTTTAGGTAAAGATGCAGATAAGCTAAGTGGCTGGGATTTTGAATCTATTTGTTCTCAATATTATAAAGCAGATGGCGCCGGGAAACGTAATTTTCTTGCCAAGATTGATATTGCAGGCAAAATGCCTCAATTTAGAAACTATAACAATAATTTTAGCAAAGAATTATTAAAAAGCTTTATGAAAAGAGATATTGCAAATGCTGAAAAGATTGCAGAATTCGTAAATCTTGCTGAACCTAATTTTTTGTCAAAGATAGGTTTTCAAGGATACTCTTATTATCCTATAATTGCCTTTGAAAAACTTTTTGAGCCTCAAAACCTTGATAATATGATAGCCTGTGCAAAACTTCATAAGGATTTGCCGGAGGATTTCGCTGAATTTTTGCATTCTAAGCAGTCTATAATTGGTTCAAGCAGATGGAGCGGCAGCAATGTTGAAAATTATCAGTATATGGTAACGCCGGATGAACTTGCTTCCAGAATAGAAACTATCAAAAAGTATAATGGCAAACTCGCTCCTAATTTGCTGGAACGAATTTATAACGGTGAGCTGACAGCTAAAACCCCTTCATTAGATATGCTTTCTACAATTGACCAGCAACTTGCTGTAAATATTGTAAATTATCGAAGACTTGAAAATTTAGAAATACTTGATAATGAGAGTATAAATAAATTTATACAATATGTTAATAAGTTTGAGATTACCAAAGATGATGCACCGATGTTCTGCAGTTCTCTTAAACCGGAAATCTTCAATGAATTATCAGCAGAAGAACTTGATGTAATCCCGTTTTCAGATATGGCTAGAAATAGCGATTCTATAATGAGTAATATTGAAACATTTAGACAAGTTTTCAATATTACTCCAAAACCAATAAGAGATTTGTTAAAGTCAGACGCAGGTGCAAGATTTTATTGCGACTGGTATAAAACATTAGAAAGTCATGATTATTCAAAAAAGCTTGCTCAACTTAATAATTTCTCTGAAGAAGATTTAAAAAATGTCGGGCCAAAAGTGTTATTAAAATATTTTGATACATACTTTGATGAAAATTTTAATTCGAAAAATTTAGAAGCTTGGAAATCTGTTTCTCAGGATACTAAAGATAAGCTTGGCGAGTACGCATATTATTTATTAGCAAATAATGAAATTTTAGATACAAGACTTTTGCAATCAAGAGTTGATAATTTGATAAATAATAATGTTTATGGACACATTCAAGGCAGACAATTATCTGCCTATCTTATGAATACATCACAGAATATGGAAGAGTGTTTGAATGCCATCCTTAAAGATCCGGATTTTAAACGGGAAAATATCAACCGTATCATCGAAAGTTTTCGCGAGATTACACGCAGAGAAGATAATGACTGGGAATTCGTAAGAGAACTTATTAATAATCCTAAAGTTAAAAGTGATGAAATATCCGGTATATTAGATGCATTATATTCTCCCGGAGCGGTTCGCGAACAGCAAAAATCTTTTGCCCGTTATCTGATTGAACATGACGGAGTAGATAATACATTTATTCCATCTCTTTTGATGGTCGTTGAGTTAACAAAGCGAAGAGTTCAGTATAATGAGGGCAAAATACAATTCGCAAAAGAATTATTAGAGAATCCTAAGGTTAAACAAGCTGAAATATCAGCTATAATAGGCAAAATGGCAGAGAATAGTTTTGCCGCTGACAGAGCACTTGTCCTTGATATGATAAATTCGAGAGGTTTTTCTTATAATGAAATTAGTGATTTACTTTACTATTTATCTAGCAGCAGCAAAAGTGAACACACACTTGAAAAGTGTTTTATATTGAAGAATTTATTAGATAGAGAAAATCTGAATTACGCTGATATTCAGTCTATTATGAAGACGTTGTATAGTATTCATGACACTGGCACTTTAAATAATATTAAGCCGCTGCTCAATGATTTGTTTGATGAACAATTTAATCCTGCAGATATATCTTTAATTTTATCAAATATATCCAATGATACTGCAGAATCAGCAGCACAAATTGCACTTGTTAAAAAATTAATAAAATTAGATATTTCTCCAAACCAAATTTCTTCATTAAAAGATGCACTGGGTAACAGTACTATTGCTCCAGAAGTTATGGGGGCAAAGGTTTATAATCTTGTAAATTCCGGTGTAGACATAGAGCTTGTTTTGAATATTTGCAATAATGCAAAAGCAGTATCAATATTTAATCAGGATGTTATTGCGATTTTAAGCCGTTTGAAGGCAGATGGTGCTGATGTCCGCCGAATTGTAGACATTATATCTGATGGTAATATTCCTAAAGACTTAATGACTAAAATTAATGCACTGTTTGCATTGTCATCATTAACCCCGGATGACAAGCTTGTCTTAAAAAGACAGGGGATAGATATTGAAGCAAAAATACATAATTTGATGATGTCAATTGATACAAAATATCCGCTGATTTCAACTTCTAAACAGGGCGTTATAGATTTCTTAAAACATATAGGGAATAGTAACAATGCAGACAATGTAATCAAAAAAGCTGATTTTGCAAGTTTCGGCAAAAAGGGCATTGAACTTGAATATTCACGCGAAGATTTTATTAGGAAAATGGATGCGTTGATACGTGAAGGCGGGGCTGGCAGCAAACAAATTTCTACAGAGGGAGTTGAAATCCCTGAACTAAAACTCTCAGAAGCAGATGTTGCTGCAACGCAGGCTAAGATACAAGATCTTCTATCCCGGCATAAAACTGAGCCGGCAGAGGTTATACTGGAAGGCGAAAAAGTTCAGGGAACTCGTTTTCTAGGTACACAGGGCGGGTCAAACAGGGCTTATTATACTCAAATCGGAGATAAACTTTATTATATTAAATACCCGAGTTCGGAAAAATTAGGTCAAAGTGTAGAGGAAGTCATTGCTTCAAGGCTTTATCGCTCAGCAGGCATAGATGCCCCGAATATGAAATACGTTTATGACGAAGAAGGTAATATAATTGGCATGGCAGGAGAATTTATTCCTGATTTGAGTACAACTCCTAAAAATCCGGATCAGTTTACAGACGGCTTTGCCGCAGATGCCTGGCTTGCCGACTGGGATGCTCCCAAAAATGATAACACCCAGTATAGAACCGGCGGTGTGGTAAAAGTCGATGTCGGCGGCTCGCTTCGTTATCGTGCAAGAGGCGAAATGAAAGATTTTGGCGCGGTTGTAAACGAACTTTCAAGTTTGATAGAACAAAACGGCCGTTTTATGTCAATGACTAAGCAGCAGCTTTTAAATTCATTAAAACATGTAACAGAAATGCCTGAAGCGCGGATACAAAAGATTATTGACGAATCTCCGCTTGATGACGGCCAGCTTACATCTATTTTGCTGAAACGAAAAGAATATATGACTATATTTCAGAAGAAGCTTGAAGTTTTGGATGAAAATCAATTTGATAATATTCTAGAAATGGTTAACGAAGCCAAACGCATGACTGCAGAAGAGTTTAGTGATGATACAAATATTGCAGAACGCCTCGGGTATGTACGAACAAGAACCGGTTTTGAAGGACTGCTTAATACTACGGGGGTTGATAATATGGCGCTTACTCCAGAGCAAAGAATTCTTGCTGATAAACTGATTGAAGAAATTAAGAGATTTACTGTAGGCAACAGAATTTCTGATGATGTAAAACTTGATGCAGAAACAAAAAGCTTCTTAAATTCCATTCTGCAAGGAGTTCCGGAATTTGCTCCGATATTTGGCAAACCTCAGCACAGTATGCAGAAGTATTCTCTTGACGTACATATTCTCAAAGTGCTTCAGGATTCTGTGAACGATCCGCTTTATAATCAGCTTGGTGACACAGATAAAATAGTCCTTAAATTCTCAACACTTTTGCATGATATCGGCAAAAGATATCTCGTTGACGGCTCAGATACAGGCCATGCTGCAAAATCTGCAGAGTATGTTTATTCAATTCTTGATAGATTTAATTTTGAACCGGAAATTAAAGACAGAATTATTTCAGTTGTTTCAAATCACCACTGGTTTAAAGAATACTGTCTGGGCAATACTTCAAAATTAGATATTGCAACGCTATGCCGCAGACCACAGGACTTCCTTATTTATCAAATAATGGCAAAGGCAGATTTGAAAAATGTGAATGATAAATTTTATCTTGACAAAACAGGAGCCTCAAGCTTTGCTGAAGCAGAAAAGAATTTTGCTGCAAAAATGGCAGAAATTCAGCCTGCAGTAGATGAATTGGCCTCAAAACAGGTTGTAATAACGGCCTCAAGATTCGTAGAAGTTCCGCAAAGAGTTACTTCAACCGGCAGAGTATTGCCGGCAAGAGGTTTCCCTGTAGAAACTGTGAAAATTAAAGACACAGATACAGGATTAAAGACGCTTAATCTTACAAAATTAAACGAGGATACTGATATGTTTAATTATGGATTTAACCATATTCCTCTTAAAGATTTAAGATTAACAGTCCATATGGTCAACCAGTCTATAAATTTAGATGTCTTTAAAACACTTGCCAGAAACCCTATGAATAACTCTGCACAATCGATTTCGATGATTAGTATGGCAGATAAATCTACATATTCCGGTCTGCAATTCGGTCTTGTTCTCGATGTAGATAATGCAAATGTTTCACATGCTTATTTTTCCAATACCAGCTCCGGTACTAAAAAAGGTTTTGCACATTTTGTAGAAGAAATGTTTGAAAATAGCAAGTATAGAACATATGTAAAAGATAACTTCAAGTCCTACTTAACAGAAAAAGGGGTTGAAATCTCTGACGAAGAGTACACAAAAATTATTAAATATATTCAGAGTAAAAAATATCCGGAAACACAAATAAAGAATTTAAAAATCGGTGATAGAACTTTCTCGCGTGAAGATATTTTAGAAGCTTTTACTTACTCACGAGACCAGCTTATCGATGAAAAAAAGATGAAAACTCATGGTCAACATAATGAAATAGTTGCGCTTAACTCAAACATAAAAGGAGTTGTAGCAAAAGTTAATTCTCTGGATGAATGTCCTGAATGGCTTTTGGAATTCGCAAGAGACAACAATCTTCCGGTTATATTAATAGGTTCATAATATATAGCATGCTTTCGGGGTAAATATATCTAGGTTTGTAGTATTACTACTGATTTGGAAGTGTAGTGAAAAACGGAATCTATTAATGCAAATCTGATAAACAAATTTCTCCCCCCATTTAGAGTATCGTCATTGCGAGAAAATCTTCGATTTTCGTAGCAATCCAAAACACCAATTTTCTACAAAATGTAAAGAATGGTAACGATTTTCCCAAAAAGCGTTACAAAAATGTTAAAATGTGGAATATATTATATATATGGATATGTTGAGAAAAAGTTGTTTCAATTACCCTGAAACCCTTACAGCTGTAGGGGGGGGGGGCTGGAGCCATCTATTGGTGCGGCTTTCTAGCCCTTGAAATTTTTAAGAAGAGAAGGGATAGTATATATTTTTTGTATAAGCGTTTTTCGTACACGCTTATACTTGTAGTAGAGTTAGAAAACATTATGTTAATACGATCCGCTATCGACTCAAAACGCCTATACAAAAAATACCAACCATGCGTTCTACGCTCAATCGGTAGCATACTCCCTCGCCCTACGGGAGAGGGTAAGGTGAGGGGGTAATATGATTAACCTTAACACAAACCTCTCCTCCCTCATCATCCAATCAAATCTCAAAACCTCCTCAATGGGCTTAAACCATGCCATTGAGCGCCTGACAACTGGCCGCAAAATCAATCACGCCAAAGACAATGCAGCCAACTACTCCATCTCCACAAAACTCGGCAGCAAATTGTCTTCCTATTTTGTGGCACAAGACAATGCTGCAATGGGACTGGACATGCTTACCACCGCGATGGATAGCTTAGACCTCGTCTCAAACCACCTTTCCCGCATGCGCGACCTCGCCGAACAAGCCGCCAACGACACTTATGGCGCAAACTCTCTCAAAGCTATCCAATCAGAAACAGAAGCTCGCCTTGCCGAATGCAACCGCACTTTGTTTACAGCAGAATACAATAAAGTAAAACTCTTTCAACAAGAACCAGAAGTCCCTGAACCTGGGGGAAGTTTTATTGAAGAAATAAAACCATTGAGCGAAGCAGAGGCTTTAGCGCAGGGTTATACGATTATTAAAACCGCTGAAGAACTCCAAGCAATGGAAAATGATTTGAGTGGTAAGTATATTCTAATGGATAATATTGATTTAGCTGGATATGATTGGACAGCTGTAGGCGCTACTTCAAATTTTTTTACGGGTGAATTTAATGGCAACGGACATATTATAGAAAATTTAAAAATCAATAGTCCTGATAAAAACGAACAAGGTTTATTTGGTTCTTTTAAAGGGTTGATAAAAAATGTTGGAATTGTGGATGTTGATATAACAGGCGCTGAGCATATTGGTGCTTTGTGTGGTGCAAGTTATGGAGAAATTTATAATTGCTATTCTACAGGAAAAGTAACAGGTCTTGATAAATATACAGGCGGACTTGCAGGGAGGTCTCAAGGTTCAATTGACAGTTGTTATTCTACAGCAGATGTGTATGGAGAAACTGTTTCAACAGGTGGTTTGGTAGGATTAATTTTTTATGCTGATAAAACGATAAATAGTTATGCAACCGGAAATGTAACTAGCACTGATGGGGCAGGTGGGTTTGTAGGCGAGGTAATTGGTATAACTCAAGATAGAGTGAATAAAATCGAGAACTGTTATGCAACTGGGAATGTTAGCGGGAAAAATTTAGTAGGAGGTTTTGCTGGATGGTTATATGAGGGAAATGTAGAAAATTGTTTTTCTTCGGGCAATGTAGTTGCACATATAGACTCTAGTGTAGGAGGTTTTGTCGGACGTTTGGGACAATGTTATAGTAATCAGGATGCTAACATAATAAATTGTTTTACTGTCTCTACAGTTTCAACTTACGGTGTGGTAACGGATCCTTATGTAGGCTATAAAACAGGTGCTTTTGTTGGGTATCAGGGCTCTATGACTTCGATTTCAGCTTCAAAATATTATAATACGGTTAATCCTGGTTTGATAGGAATCGGAGGAGGTAATTTAATATACTCTGATTGTACTGATGGGGGAAGTGTTCCAGCTATAAAAACAACTCCTCTTAAACAAATAACATACGAGGTAAATCAATCGTCACTTCCTAATATTATTGATTTTCAGGTTGGTGTAAATTCAATGGATAGTTCGCAAATAGTTCTCGATCTTAGTTTCGGTTTGAATTTGTCTCTAGATTTGTCCAGCGCTGAAAGCGCACGCAATGCGATTATGCAGATTGATGAGTATCTCAAACAAATCAATGAGAAGCAGACAGAATTTGGTTCTGCGTTCAATCGCCTTGAGTCGGCACTAGAGACAATTGGTGTGAGCATTGACAATTTGACTTCTACCCAATCGACCATCCGCGATGCGGATGTCGCGAAAGAGTCGAGCGCGTATATTAGAAACCAGATTTTGCAACAGGCTTCCGCAACTTTAATGTCAACTGCAAAAAACCTCCAGCTACAAAATGTTTTGGGCTTAATAAGTAATTTCTAAAGCATATGTAACGAATTGTAACAATATTCTAAAAAACCCTAAAGTTTTCAAAAAAAATGCCGATATACATAACATAAAGAAAAGAAAAAGGAGTAGAAAAATGGCAGACGGAATCGGAAGACTTTCAGGATATGGCAATTACGGCGTAGGCGGGTACATGCCTCAAAGAAGAGGAGATGTTTCAAAAGAGGAACAGCCTCAAGAACAAGTTTTAACAAATCAGCATGAAGAAACTCAGGTAGATCCCTCAAAAGTAATGGAGTTTCTTGCTAATAATAATTTCTTTGTAGCAGCTCCGGCTGCCGCTGAAGTAGGTGAAGTAGATGCAGCAACTCAGGATAGAGTGGCAGGCTACATGGAACAATTTGAAATGATATACGGCATAGTACAGGAAGAATTCGGCGAAGAATTGGCTCCTGCTGTTATGGATGTAGTGATGGATAAGTTAATGGGCATGTCAGAATAAGATTTCTCAAACATTTTTTCTACACTTAATTTAAAAAGGCTGATTAAAATAGCCTTTTTTCTTTTGTTTTGAGGGAATTTTAAGTTTTGTAAAAGAAATTTTAAAAAAGGTGTTGACTTTTAAAATTGATGGCATATGATAGTAAATGTCGGTTGAGAGAACCGGGGCGAACAAAAGAAATTAGTTCGCAGGGTCGAAAGGCCAGTGTTGATGAAGTATGAAAATATACAGCTGGAGGAAATTAAGTAATCCGGTCATCCTCACAAAATAAAAGCCTGAATTTAAATTTATAAATAGCAAAGAATTAAAATAAAGGCTTGTTGTTTATCTGAACCTTGACAACAGAATAGCTGAAGACGAATAAACTTGTTAATTCGTTGAATGATAGGACAACAAAAGTTAAGCGTGAGCTTAGCGTTAAATGAGCTAGAAAGCACCTTAGGTGTTTTTAATAACTTTCTGACAATGGAGAGTTTGATCCTGGCTCAGGACGAACGCTGGCGGCGTGCTTCATACATGCAAGTCGAACGCGAATCGGTAGCTTGCTACCGAGGAAAGTGGCGGACGGGTGAGTAATATGTAGAGAATCTGCCCTAGAGAGGGGGACAACAGCTGGAAACGGTTGCTAATACCCCATATGAGCGTACCTGAAATGGTATTCTTGAAAACTCCGGTGCTCTAGGATGAGTCTGCATCTGATTAGCTAGTTGGGGGTGTAATGGACCACCAAGGCGACGATCAGTAGCTGGTTTGAGAGGATGATCAGCCACAATGGGACTGAGACACGGCCCATACTCCTACGGGAGGCAGCAGTAGGGAATTTTGCGCAATGGGCGAAAGCCTGACGCAGCAACGCCGCGTGATTGATAAAGCCCTTCGGGGTGTAAAGATCTGTCAGTGGGGACGAAACTTGACGGTACCCACAGAGGAAGCACCGGCTAACTCCGTGCCAGCAGCCGCGGTAATACGGAGGGTGCAAGCGTTGTCCGGAATCATTGGGCGTAAAGAGTTCGTAGGTGGTTTGTTAAGTTTGGTGTTAAATGCAGAGGCTCAACTTCTGTTCGGCATCGGATACTGGCAGACTAGAATGCGGTAGAGGTAAAGGGAATTCCTGGTGTAGCGGTGAAATGCGTAGATATCAGGAGGAACATCGGTGGCGTAAGCGCTTTACTGGGCCGTAATTGACACTGAGGAACGAAAGCCAGGGTAGCAAATGGGATTAGATACCCCAGTAGTCCTGGCCGTAAACGATGGATACTAGGTGTTGCGGGTATCGACCCCTGCAGTGCCGTAGCAAACGCGTTAAGTATCCCGCCTGGGGAGTACGCACGCAAGTGTGAAACTCAAAGGAATTGACGGGGACCCGCACAAGCGGTGGAACATGTGGTTTAATTCGAAGCAACGCGAAGAACCTTACCAGGGCTTGACATCTAACAAACCTTTGTGAAAGCAGAGGGTGCTCTTCGGAGAATGTTAAGACAGGTGGTGCACGGTTGTCGTCAGCTCGTGTCGTGAGATGTTGGGTTAAGTCCCGCAACGAGCGCAA